>Ga0123357_10003301_pt1 | contig 18423 bp, 20 predicted proteins | sample TergutEmb28metaG_FD_89873 | JGI IMG/M metagenome (GOLD analysis project Ga0123357, IMG submission 89873) | Embiratermes neotenicus P4 segment gut microbial communities from Petit-Saut dam, French Guiana - Emb289 P4 | ecosystem: Host-associated > Arthropoda: Insects > Digestive system > Gut ...
AGATATGCCACTGCCCAACGGCACAGATAAAAACGCGCGCAGATATCTGAAAAGCACGAAGGCGAATACAAATGAAGCGAACAGAAGCAGTATCCCGGCAAAAAAATTCCTTTTTGACGTTTTGAATTTCTTTTGACGGCTCGTAAAAAGCGCCCCCAAATAAAAAAAGAGAACGGCGCCGGCAGCCATAAAGCCGACAATGATGTCCGTTCCCTGAAATACCGGGAGAGATTCTCTGAGAATTAAAAACTGTATAAAAGCGGCGCAGACGCCGATAATAAAAAGAAACAGTTTTTGCAAAGTATCCGCCTTCGCTGAAGCTACGGGCGCGACAAGTTTTTGTGATTCTAATAAATTTTACTTTCGGTCGGATAAAGTGTCTAAAGTTTAGATAGGATTTTTGCGAGCATTTGGAGTTTTTGCAACGCCTGCGACGCTCGCACTATCATGTTTTGTGAAGTATTTTGAGTTTAGACAAGGAAGAGGCAAGCGAAGTGTACTCCGTTTCGTACATGAGCGAGCCTCTGACGCCGTATAAACTCAAAAGACGAAACAAAAATGGCGGCGGGAGGAATTGAACCTCCGACCAAAGGCTTATGAGTCCTCTGCTCTACCCCTGAGCTACGCCGCCTTTAAAAATGCCTGATAATTCTATTATTTTTGCCGAAAAAAATCAATAAAAACTTATCGCTTAACACATATTTTTGCACGGAGATTGCAAATTATTTCAGTTCTTCCTCAAGACTTTTCCAATCGGGAAAAGCCTGTTTCATAAAAGTATGGAAATTTTTATTATGGTTTCTTTCTTTGAGATGAAGAACCTCATGCGCGCAGACGTATTCCGCGCAGCGCAGAGTTTTTTTGGCAAGCTCGGTATTAAGCGTTATTTTTCTTGAGCGTATGTTGCAGCTGCCCCATTTGCTTTTCATGGTTTTAAAAGCAATTTCTACCGGGCCGGCAGCGCCGACAGGCATTTCAATAAGCCACTTATTTACAAATGTCCCAGCGACTTTTTCAAGTTGTTCCTTATAGAAATGGTTTATGACTTTTTGTTTCACGGCAAGGCCGTCTTGCGGTTTCGCATATAAATCAACACAGTCAAAATTTACAACAGCGGAACGCTTTTTGGCATGAAAAACATTAAGCAAATATCTCTTGCCGCACAGCTCAATATGTTCGCCTGAAACAAAAAGGTTTTTAATTTTAGCTGGTCTAGCCAAAGCAGCTGCCTGACGTTTTTTTATCCAGCCAAGTTTTCTATTTAAAAAACTTTTTATCAGCATAGCTGGATATAACTTCGGTGCTGTCACAAAAACTTCGCCCGACGGATTTATTTTTATATAGGCGTTTCTTATCCGTTTTCTGATTATTTTGACTTCAATGCCGTCGATATTTATGATTTCCATAATTTGTTGGCAGATAAAATGCCTTGCTTTTTTGCTTATTATAGCAAATTCCCCAGATACTCCTCGGAAGAGGTTTTAGGAAAAAACCGCAATAATTAGTTATAATAATTTTATGAAGATAACGGATATCTTAAACAGGATGAAACAAATAGAAGAAGCGTTCGGGAAACTTTCCGGAGTACAGAAAATTCTTCTTTCCACAGACGGTTCCGTAACCGAAATTTTAGACGTTTTATACGGAAAAACGAGGATAGCGGTCTTGGAACAGAAAATTATAAAAACCGACAATAAGACGGCAAAGCTTCTTGAAGTAAACGAAAATGACGAAGTAATTTACCGCGTTGTGTCGATTCGCAAAGAGAATCTTCCTTTGGTTCACGCGGAATCTTATATTCCTTTAAAAAGACTGAGCAAAGATTTAAAAGAAGAGCTTTTGGCTTCCAAGGAAGCTATCGGCAGGATTCTTAAAAAACAAAACGCGGAAATCAGAAGGGAAGTTTTGACAATGGATGTTGAAAGCTTGCAGCTTTGCAGAACTTACAAAATAATAAGCCGTGAAAAAACTTTGATGTGGATTAAAGAAATATTTTCAAGCAATATAGTTTAGTTTTGGAACCATTCTATAAACCGCTGCGATAATAAAATCTTACCAGTCCGTTTTTTTACCGAAGGCCGTTAACGGCAACTTATCCCCAAAGGTTATGTTTTTCGGCATTTCATGAACCGTCAAAACATTCTCCATATATGCATGAAGGCTTTTTCTGGCTTCTTGTTCGCCAATACCTTTTTGAAGCACTATAAAGGCTTTCAGCCTTTCCTGCCCCAGACGCACGACAACATCTTTGACCATAGGGTGCCGTTTTAACACTCCTTCGATTTTCGACGGGGAAACGTTGACTCCGGCCACTTGAACGGCTTTATCTATGCGTTCGACCACCGAAAAAAGCCTGTCGCCTTTTATTTTTACAATATCCGGAAGATCTTTCCTTAAATCCGTTTTTTTTCTTGAAATATTTTTTATCAGCTCGCCGTCGGATTTATAATCCCAGCAAGGAAGAAGAGAAAACGGCGTTCCGGGATTCTCGCGAAATCCTATCGCTCCGGTTTCCGAAGCGCCGTAAATTTCTATGACTCTTTGCGCGCCGTTGCGGTAAAGATTTTCCATCAAATCGTCCGGACAAGTAGCGGTTGAGGTTAAAATAGTAATGCCGGGAGGAAATTTAAAGTCAAGTTCCATGAGATATTTCAAAAACAACGGGAACGTCACAAGCAAATCTCCCTTTTTAAGCATCTTATCCCATTCCAAAACAGGAACGGGCGGATACGACAAAACTGGCAAATTCAGATATCTCGGCATTTGCAGCGTGAAAATAAACCCGTAAGAATGATGCGATAGAACCGTGCTTATAACCCTGTCTATATTTTGGAACAGAAAAGCGACTCCTCTGGCTTCTTCTTTGACCATATCTCCCGTATGTATGCAGTTTTGCGCAATACCTGTACTCCCGGATGTCAAAAAGTTGATTTGATTGCGTCTAATCATAGATTCAAAACATATATCTTCAAGGGCGCCGGCTTTTTCCGTTTCGGCATCATCCAGCGAACACAAAATTTTTATTCCGTTATAAATATTCTGTTTTTCGCCGCTGTCCGCGCTTTGCATAAGTTCGGAAATGTTTTTATTCGAAAATATCGACATGGTGTCTTTCTTTTTTCCCGCGAGATCCGCTTTGATAAAATCTTCGACGACGCGGCGCGTTCCGGCTTTTGTAATAAATATTTCGTTGCTAACGGCAAGCTCAAACGGATAAAGCGAAGGATTGAAATCGTCGCTCTTTATATCTTCGATAATAAGTTCATTCGGCGTTTTCTCCGTAGTCAAAAGAAAAAAAGCGGCGCACTCTTTTTTTAAAATCCTGTTTTCATATTCCTGAGATATTACCGTATGCTCTTCATCCGCGGCGCCTAAAAGAACATATTTGCATCTGCCCGAGAGAAGCCAGCTTTTAGCCGTGACGGCCGCCGAAGCGAAAGAATCGCCGCCTTGGCTTATCGTCAGACACGGGCCGCGCAAATTTAAAAGCATTGTTATTGAAGTCTCGATCGCATTGTGCACCGACTGCGAAAAGGCCATAGGCGACGCCAAAACATCGCTATCCGAAATTATGCTGTCCATAAAATCGCAGGTTTGTTTTATAGGACCTCTGCCGGTAGAAATAATAAGACCTATGTCTTCTTTTTCCTTTTTCAAATCTATACCGATATCGTCCAGAGTTTTTGTCGCGGCGTAAAGAGCCGTTTTCGACAGATTATCCATTCTGCGAAGCTGTTTCGGCTCGAACAATCCGTTTATTCCTTTTACATTGTCGGCATAAGAAGCATTTTTGATATATATTTTATTCATCGGCTTTATACTCTCTGCTGCCCAAAACCAAAGCGGCATTACACCCGCCGAATCCGAGCGAATCCGAAATCGCGGCCTTGGCGCGGGGTATTGCCGTATCTTGCGATACGGGAACAAGACTTAGTTTTTCGTCCGCAGTCGTAAAATTCTCGGTCGCCGGTATTTTTTGTTCGTTTAAACATATTAAAGTCAGACACGCTTCAACCGCCCCGGCCGCGCCCAAAGTATGCCCGGTTTTGCTTTTTGTCGCTGTGACGGGAACGCCCTTTAACGCATTGTTAAGAGCCGCCGATTCCGCAGAATCGTTATCCAAAGTTCCGGTAGCGTGAGCGTTTACGAAAGCAATATCGTCGGATTTCAAACCGCTTTGTTTCAAAGCGGTTTCAATCGCTTTCGTTATTCCTTTCCCGCTTGGTTCCGGGCTTGTCTGATGATGTCCGTCGCACGTATTTCCGTATCCTAAAACCGAGCCCATTTTTTTTGCATTTCGTTTGCCGGCAAACTCAGAAGACTCCATTATAAAAACTCCGGCGCCTTCTCCCAAATTAATTCCGTTTCTGTTTTTATCGAAAGGTTTCGAGCGTTCTTTGCTTGCTATCATGAGTTTGATAAATCCCGTAAACGGAATGAGGTTTAACTCGTCGGTCCCGCCGGCTATAACGACGTCGCAAACGAAATTCTCAATCCATTCCGCGCCGATGCCTATGGCGTCAGTTCCCGAAGCACAAGCCGTGACGACAGTCTGCGAAATGCCGTCAATGTTAAGATGTTTTAAAATTTCTTTTGCGGGAGAGTATCGAATATACTTGTTTAAAGGTTCCAAAGGCGGGTTATGTCCGGCGCGCCATTCTTTATAAAAATCGAAACAGTTGAAAGACACGTCAACCGACGTTCCTATAACAACTCCGACTTTCACGTTTTTTAAATCGTTAATTTCCAAACTCGCGGTTTTAAGCGCTTCGTTTAAAGCGGTTCGCAAGAACAAAAAACTGTAGCTTTCGTTTTCTTTTTTCTGAGACAAAATATTTCGTGAAACCTGGAAAACGGGATATTCTTTGGCAAAAGAACTTTCAAATCTGTCCAAAAAAGAAATTTTTGAAACAGGCTTAAACAAATTTTGCGTAATTTCCGGGACGCTGTCTCCCAAAGAGCAGACGCACCCGAATCCCGTGATTTGCGTTTTCATTTTTTTCTTTTAGCTTCGATATATTCCCTTAAAGTCCCGAGCGTTTGAAAAACTTTTCTGCCTTCGTCCATGTTTTCCATAACTATGTCGTAATTTTTCCTTAAAATTATGACAAGTTCTATGGCATCCAAACTATCCAGCCCCATTTCGGAGAAAAGAGCGCTGTCTTCTTTCAAAGCGTCCAAATCTATGCCTTCCATATCGAGGTTTTCGCTTAAAACCTTTTTAACGTCGTCTAAAGATGTCTGTATCATTTTATTCTCCTTAAAACATTTTTATTCCCACATATTATAGTAGTTAAAAAACTGATATGGATATTTTTGCGTAAAGCCCTCTAAAGCCCGCGCGAACCTTTCCGCGTCTTCCAAATAATCGCCCGCGCGCCGCGCGCCTTTGGTTTTCGAGTAAAAAACGTCGGATATAACGGAATCTATTTTTCCGCCGCCTTTGTAAGGAAAAAAAATCACGGCTATGGGAGTTTCAAACGCGGCGGCAATTTTGTAGATGCTAAAAGGAATTTTTATTTTCCCACCCATGAAATCAACTTCTACGGAATTCGATTTGTCTCCGAAAACCCTGTCTGCCATCGCGCACACTATCGCATTTTTTTGCAATGCCGCAAGCACTTCTATCGAGCCGCCGGCAAACCCGGCAGGGTCTATAAATTTTACGGGGGATTCCTTTCCGGACAGTTCGTGAGCGTGTTTGTCGACGTCTTCGCGGCTTTTGTGATAAATTACATATTTTTCTTCCGGCAAAAAATCAAAAGAGGACATGGCCATTTGCCAGCATCCGCAATGCGCGGTCAATATTATAAGCCCTTTGCCTTTAGCCAACAAATCCCTGCAAAGCTGTTTATCCGCTTCAGATGAAACGACTTCGCTTTCGCCCCTGATCCCCAAAATAGCCCTATCGGTTAAAATTTTCCCGAAAGTAAGATTAAGTTTATAAACGCGAACGAACCGCGCTAACGCGCTGCTATCCGGGAAGCGCCGGTTCAGATAAAAAGAAGCTTTCTTTCTTACCGACGGCAGCGAAGTATAAAAAATGACGACGAAATACAAAATGAAATAAGCGACGTACTTTCCGCCGTATTTTATAAAAAAGCCCAAAATGTTTTGAAAAAACGAACTGCCTAAACTTTTTCCAGTCCAATTTTGAGACACGGCTTCTCCTCGGCATTTGCCGTTTAAAGCAATTTTCTCGCGCCTATTCTCATAATTTTCCCGACAATATAAATAACGCTTCCGACTATAAGAGCGAAAATCGGCGCAACTATTAACGACCCTAAAAACCATTCCCAGACTCTTTGAAAAAACTGGACGCCTAAAACCCGCCAGCTTATTTCGGTAAGAAAGTGTCCGTGTCTTATAAAAAACCCGACCTGTATGCACACAAACGGAATAAACGGGGGGATGGCAAGCTTATCGACGCTAAACGCCACCATTCTGTTTAAATTGAACCAGCCGACGCCGACCATTAAAATAAAGCTTCTCAATCCCGGCAAAGCAATGGCGCCCCAAAAAGAACCCCACGCCCCGGATATTCCCAAATGCATGGGGTTGTCGTCTCTTTTTAATTGCTCTGCAACAACTCTAAAAGGATTTAAGGAAATGACCTCTCCTTTTTTGTTCTTAACGTATTTTCTGTGCGCTATGGGAATCATGGAACGTATGGTAAGATAAGTGTTTAAAACTCCAAGGCGGAAATTATCTTTTATAAGTTTAAAATGCGAAACGCGTTCTTCTTTGTTTTCGGGATAATAAACTTCTACGTCGGCTTCTCGAACCTGAAAACCGGCCCACAACGCTTTTATTACTATCTCTACTTCGAAAGCAAACCTTTTGCTGAAAGTTTTATACTTGCCGAATATTTCCACGGGGTAAACTCTAAAACCGCTTTGAATATCTGTTATGGTTTTTCCCGTTTGCACTTTCGCCCAAAAGCCCGAAAACTTGCGCCCGAATTTAGAGATTGCCGGAGCCTGCGAATTTTTAAATTTCCTTTTGCCTATGATGATTGCATCCGGGTGGTTTTTCGAATACCTGAGAAGCTTCGGGATGTCCGAAGGGAAATGCTGCCCGTCGGCGTCGATCGTGACAATATGGCTAAAGCCGTTCGCTTTTGCATATTCCGCCGCCGAGTTTATTGCCGTGCCTTTCCCTTTGTTTTTGTCAAAACGTATCGTATTTAAAGGAAGAGCTTTCAAATTCTTGATTCCGCCGTCCGTGCTGCCGTCATCGACTACCAAAACGTTTTTAGAAATTGACAACGCCTCTTTGGCGACTTTACGGACGGTCGCCGCGTGATTATAAAGAGGTATTACTATTAACGGGTTATAATTATTGTTCATATTTTACGAGTGTGTCCCACATCAATCCTTTATATCCGAATTTTCTTACGGTTTTCATCATTTCTTCGCCTTTTTCCGGGGGAAAAATTCTTCTCCTGTCGCCTTTAAAAGACCGTTCTATCATTTTATTCATTTCGGATATGTCGATTTTATCCGAGAAATAGTAATGAGGTTTTAATAAACTGGTTTCTTCGGTTATTTTTCTTTCCGATAACGCTTGTTTATAGATTTCAGTGCCGTAATGAATCCTTATGCCGGAAAAAACCATAACTACGCCGTTTTTCAGTTTCTTGATATTTTCCAAACCCTCGGACACGGTTTGCATGGTTTCTCCGGGCCCGCCGAAAATAATAAAATGCGCGCAGGGAATTTTTAGTTCGTCGCACATATTTTGAAAGTTCTCGACTTCTTTAAATCCAAAAGGCTTGTGTAAAGCTTTCAGAGTCGTGTCTGTCGAAGCGTCGGTTCCGAGCTCTACGGCAAACAGTCCCGCTTCTTTATAGAGTTTCAATTCGTCAAACGAAGTTCCCGCGGGATTAAAATACGCGGCGAACCGCACCGTTGTTTTTTGTTTGATCATTTCTTTGCACAAAGCTTTTGCAAAACCGCAAGAATCGTTAAAAACGGAATCCGTGAAAAATATTTCCTTGACTCCGTATTCCGTTTCAAGCTTTTTTATATAGCTTACGATTGTTTTTGCGTCAAAAGAAACAAAATCTCCGTCTATCGAAGGATACGAACAATATCCGCACGAATACGAGCAGCCGCGTTTCGAAATTACTCCGAGCAATCCGCCGGCGTCAATATATTTTTTAAGCAGATTCGCGTCGATATCCGGGATAATGTTCGCGATTCCTTTGGAATAATATATTTTATTTTTCGTATTGCCCGACAGGATGTCGCTTACAAGACCTACGGTAGAAATTTCACCGGCGCCTATAATACCGAAATCTGCCCCCGCGTAATTTAAAAATTCTTCCCCTATTACCGAAAACCCCGCGCCGCCTAAAAAAACCGGAATGTTTTTAACTTTTTTTACGACAGAAACGATATTCTTTACGGCGTCGCCCGACCAGTGATTGTCACGGGAAAGAGAATCTTCATTGTCTATGTTTCGCACGGAAATGCCCGTAATATCCGGATTAAAATCTTTCATTACTTGTTCGAGAGGCCGCTCGGGGAAGAGCATATCGTATTGGAATGTTTGGTGTCCAGCATTTTTTAAAGCGCCGCTGACCGCCGACATGCCGGATGGATAAACAGGATAAGGGTATTGGTAAACATTTGAAGATATCAGGAGAATTTTTGCCATTCGTTGATTACAGCTTCCCTTCGCGCCACTTTTGACACACTTCTTCATAAAAATCCGGTTTGCTTACAAGTATGCCTTTGTCTTTATCTATCATAAGCTGGATGCTATAACCCGAGGTCATAATGTCTCCGTCCCGATTATAAATACGGAACTCGAAATCCAGTCTGGCCGCCTCGTTCCAATAAAGCAATGTTTCGATTTTATAGGTTTTTGCAAACTCCAAAGGTTTAAAAAAATCAAAATGAATCTGTTTTAACGGAATAGTTACGCCTTTATCGTAAAAATCCATATAGCCCAAACCGAATTTTTTTCCGAAAGCCAAGCGCCCCTCTTCAAAATATATCGCGTAATTCCCGTGCCATACGATGTCCATCGGGTCAAGTTCGTTAAACCTCACCGTAAACGAGCTTTCGCAGCTTAATGGTTTCGGATCTCCGTGATTTGTTTTAAAATAAGATTTTTTTATCATTTTTTCTCTATGATACAACAATAGAAATCTGGGAATATGTTTCCTTATCGTTTTTAATAGTTATGTTAAAGCTTTCGCCGGCGCCGGTTACAACGACGTCAATAAAGGTATCCGGCAAAATAGGTTTTGAGAATTTAACTTTTTTTGCTTCTTTAAGAACCGCATCGTTATTATTTAAAAGCTTTTTCACGCAAAATAAAGCTATCTCCATCTGCACGATTCCCGGAAGCAAAGGATTGCCCGGGAAATGTCCTTCAAAAGCCGTAAAATTTTTATCTATATAAAACTTAAAAATATTATCCGTCTGATTTTTAAAAGACTCCGCTATGCAACTCTGGATATTTTTCATATTTTTGTCACCCATAATACGGGTTTGCCGTGGCTTAAATAATAAATTTTCCCGTCTTCGGTTTTTATATTTTCTTTATTATCGCTTATAAAAAGTTCCTTGAAAAAATCCGTAAATTGCCCTACGACATATTTTGGCATATATGAAATATAAAAATAAACGTCAGTCACGCCGTCTTTTCTTATTTTCATATCCTGAATTTTTAGGCCCAAATCGTTCATGATTACTATTCTCACACCGTCATTATCTTCGACTGCTATCGCCTTAAAATTTAAATCGTCCCTGTATGCGCCGTAAAACATGGACGTCTGATTTTTCTGCGAGTTTTCAACAGAAGGCTCCTGCACGTTATAATTTATTCTGCCGCCGGGCGTGACGCACGCCGAAAAAGACGCGCAAAGAAATACTGCCAAAAGCAAAGTCGAAATTTTTGTAATCATATCTTTTTACCTTTAGGATGTCTCACAAAAGCCGGGACTATAAACAGACTTACGAGAATCGACGTAAGAATTCCGGTAAACACCATAAATCCGATTATAAACAAAACTTTATGATTTGCCGTCATCAGCGAACCAAACCCTATCAGCGTAGACGACGCCGCTAAAACTACGGCTTTTGTCGGATGAAGTTTCGCTTCTCCTTTTATTTGATGAATCATGAAAATAGCATAATCTATGCCAAGCCCCAATACAAGCGGTATGGCAAAAAGTCCAAACAAATTTACTTCTATCCCAAAAACCGCCGCAACGATGAAAAAAACGCACGTGCCGCAAAGCACCGGCACAAGGACCAAAAGCGCGCGCCTGACGCTTTTTAACAAAAAGGCAAGAATGGTAAAAGAAGACAACATTAAAATAATCGTTATTTTATAGAGGCTTGATTTGATTCCGCTTGTTATTTTCTCTTGAAGCGTTTTATTCGATATTATCAAAACCTCTATGTTCTGCGTATTTGCGACTTGCGTGCCTTTGGGCAAGATATTGGTAAAAGCGTATCTGCCGTTTATTGTTATAATGGGATTAAAAACTTCGTATAAATTAAATGTCTCGCTTTCTTCATATTGGCCTGTTTTAAGAAAATCATAAAAATTATCGAAAACGCCTGGCTTAATGCCGTGTTTTTTCGAGGCTTTTTTTATCGCTGCTTTTATTTCTGAAATTTTAGACGGCGTCCAAAACTTTTTCCACATCGCGACGTTTTGCTCTTTTGTTTTTTCGCTCGGGAAAAGCGCGGATAATTTTAAAATCCCTTTATTCTCGCGCGAAATAATCTCGTTGTTTTCCAGCGCCTCTTCTTTTGTGTTCCCGAAAACGAACAGGAATTCGTTGTTGTTGTATGCGTCTCCCGTGATTTGTTCGAATATTTTTTGATCTCTTTCGAATTTAGCGGAAACGGTATTGAGATAATCCAGCGAAATATCAAACTTCACATATTTAAAACTAATTATTGCGGACAAAAGAATAACTATTAAAATCGCTATTGCTGTAAATCGCGATATCTCCGGGAGTCTGAAACTGAAATTAAGTTTTGATTTCTTTGGTTTATTGGAATCAAAGACAAACGGCGCAACGAAGAAGGCTATCAGAAAAGCAGCCGCAAGACCGATGGCGCAAAAAACAGCCACTTGCCTGAATATGCCTATATCGGAAAACCATAAAAGCGAAAAAGTAATTATTGAAGTTATGGCGCTTACCGCAACCGGACGGACTATTTTCTTTAAAGAATTAAAGCGTTCCTCTTCTTCCGACGCTTTTAAAGCATAATAAACATACACGAAGTAATCCGTGGCAAGACCCATCAACACGCCGCCAAAACCGACCGTTATTCCGGATATGCCGCCAAAAAGAAGGCTTGTAAGAACAACCGCAATGGATATTATAATTGGAGGGACAAAATAAATAAAAACCGCTTTTCGGTCTTTTAAGAAAACAAAAAATAACGTCACCAGCAAAATCATGGATATAATCGAAATTCTTTTTACGTCTTTGGTGATAATCTCGTTATTTTCCAGCGTATATCTTGGCGCGCCCATAAAAAAGGTATTGACGTTTTCCGGGAGCGAAAGTCTTATTTTGCCGAAAGCCTCGTTTAATTTTTTCGAGAAATTTAAATCTAGGGCGTTTTTTGGATAATTGAAAATAAGAAGTATTCTTTTCCCGCTGTCGGTCGATATGAACCCGTTATCGGTTTCAAAACTGTTCGAAATATCGAGGCTTTTAAGCTCCTGCGCGAAAATGGGGAGGAGATTTAACGGATCGTTTACGATAAAATTCCTGAAAAACATGCCTTCCGGAGAAATTGCGAGTTTTAGGCGCTCTTCGATAATCGGGTTTAAATTTTTACCGAGAAGCGCGGCGGTTTTACTTTGCAGGTCTTCATTCCAGAGATTCGGGGCAAAATGATAATAAGACAGCAAAAAATCACCGTCTAATTTGGGAGCCGACAAATTAAGCTCGGCATTATTGCTCAATGCTTCCGAAACGGCTTGGGCCGCATTTAACGAATCTCCGGCATTGTCGCTTTCTATTACCACAAAAAGCTTGTTTGAAAGCGGGGAATTCTGGAAGAGCTTGATTTCCGTGCCCAAATTGTTAGGCAGCATTTCGGCAATATCTTCGCTAAACTTCGCTTTTGAAAATAAAAACACAAAAACCGCGAATATAATGCATATCGCGGTCAGATAAATCTTTTTGTGTTTGGAAAAGAAACGGTATAAAAATAACATGTGTAAACTTTTATTCTCTCAAGATGTTCTCAGAGGCTCGCGCCTTTGTCGATTTTTAAAATAGCCGGGATTATTTATCGCTAATTTCAAAAATATTTTGCGGCAAAGCCTCGTTAATTTTTGTATCAAAAAACGAGATTATGCTCTTATCCCCGTTTTTGCTTATTATGTCCACTTCTTTTACGGCAGGTATATCTTCGCGGAACAGTATGTTTATCCTTAAAATCGCCTGGTTTTTCGAATTATCTATGGGAGTCAAGCTTATTCCGCCTTTTAAATCTTCTATTTTATAAATTTTCGAAATATTGCTTTCGTCCATCGATACGAAAGTGTAAAGCTGCAAAATCATGGCTTTGGCAGCCGGTTGAGAGCTGATGTCTTTTATCCATTTCCTGTCGAGCTTCTCTTCCCACTCAAGAATTTTTGGGCCGTTTATCACGATGCCGCGTTTATACGGCGACAGATATTCCCATCTTAAATTGCCCGGCTTTTGAAAATAGAACCGTCCCGACGTCACGAAAGGCTTGTCCGCTATCGAAACATATTGTTTCATTTCAAACGAACTTGCAATAGTCTGCACATTCGCAAAATCGGAAATTCTTTGGTTCCCCGTCTGCTGAGCAAAAACAGCAAAAGCAAAAGCGCAAACCAATAACAACCCCAAAATAAACTTTGAAAACATCCGGCTTTTTTTAATTATTGTCATCAATTCCTCGCCACCGCAGTAGTATTCTCATGAAGTTCGAAGATTCTGAGTTCTCCCGCAGCTATTTTTTTACCGTTTACGGAAAGCTCGGCTTTAAGTATATGCAGCTGCGAAAGCTCGTCAACTTTTTCGACATCGCAGATTATTTTGTCGCCTTTTTTTGCATCCGCAAAAAACTCAAAATTTCTAATGCTTACCAGAAAACCGTTGGAAAAAGGGAGGTCTTTTTTCGCTTTCTGAAATCTGTCGACTGCGGCAAAAGACTGGGCGGCAATTTCTATCAAAGCGGATTTCGCGAAGATCAAGCCGTCGAGAAAAATATTGCCGTCTTTTACTTCAAACAACGTTTTGCCCCTGCTTGCGCTTTCTTCCAGAATCTCGTCCACAAGAAGCATCGGCGGCTTGTGCGACATGCTTTCTTCTAAGTTAAAAATCATTATTTGCTCATATCAGTGCGTTTTGAAATGGCTTTGTTGAGGTTCGCTACCCATTGGTTGTATTTACGATGAATTTGATTGTTTTTCGCATCATAATCCATATTAACGCTGTCTTTATATTTTATGGTATACCCTGTTTTAGAAAAAACAATGCTCACCGTTACCGAATGGTTCCTATTATTTAGCATGGCGGTAATTTCAGTATCGGATACGACTTTCGGCACCCAGCCTTTATCTCTGCTGCCGGCAAGTATGGCAAGTTTTACCGTATTATTATCTTGCGCAGACAACGGAGTAGTTATCACCGAAGGCTCAACCAAAGAAGCCGCGAAAAGCACTGACGCAAATACTGTCGTTAAAAGCAACGCTACAATAATTTTTTTCATTTTTATTACTCCTTTTTGTGTAACTTTCGCCTGAACTTTATTTTTTCCCCAATTTTTCCACTATCAAATCTTTAACATATTTCGCCATGTTATGCGCCCCGAGTTCCCCCTGGAATTTATCTGGATAAACAGGATCAAGCTGTATATATTCGACAGGACTATATTTAGGGCAGTATGATCCCGGAGGCAGCATTTCGGCAAGACCTTTTATTACAAACGGGACAACGGGACAATTTATCGAGATTGCGGTTTTAAACACGAGCGAACGAAACCTTCCGGTAACCGCGCTTCTCGTCCCTTCCGGGAAAACCCCTACGTTTAGCCCGCGGTTTATCCTTTCGCGCACTTCTTCGGTAATTTCCGCCGAGGTTTTTCCTTCAGAATTTATATAACCGGCTTTTTTTATAAACCTTCCGTAAAAAACAATTTTAAAAGGCCAGCCTTTTGCTATGCAAACGAGATTTTTAATGCCGAAATCGGAAAACATAAAAGTGTCGTAAGTGCTGGGATGATTTGCGACAAGTATCGAAGGAGTGTCCGGCATTTTTCTTTTAGTAACTTTTTTGCTAAACCCTGAGCCAAAAAATATTGCAAGCTGAACGACTTTCCCTTGGATATAAAGAAAATTTCTCAGCTGGGTTTCCTTATATCCGGTTAATAGAAAATACGGCGCGGCAAAAAACCCTGAAACAATAAGCCAAGTCCACGCCATCAATGCAAAAGGCGCTCCGTATAATTTCTTAATAAAATCAGGCATTAGGATTTTGTTTTAAAAGTTCCTCTATGTAATTATATAAATCGTTTAAAGTCATAATTTTTCCGACTTCATAATTGGTTCTTATTTTTACTTTAAACGCTTGCTCCAAAACGATAACCATATCTACGGCGTCAAGGCTGTCAAGCCCCAAATCTATAAAAAAGTTTGCTTCTGGCTTCATTGCGGCCGGATCAAGTTCAAACTCTTTAATCAAAGCGTCATTTACGGTTTTGATAATTGCGTCTTTAGTCATTTATGTCTCCCTGAAAAGGTATTTTGGATTATTATACATAAAAAGCCCGATTTATAAAATGATATCTTCTTTTTATTCGTATCTTTTAACTATAAGCGAACAGTTTGTGCCTCCAAGAGCAAAACTGTTTTTCATAATGGTATTTATTTTTAAATCCTGATTTTCGGTAAGATGTCTTACGCCCGAACATTCGGGGTCGATATTGTCCAAATTCAAAGTAGCCGCAATTTTATTCCTTTCCATCATATCAAGCATCGCCATAAGCTCAAGGCTGCCGCTTGCCGCCATCGTGTGGCCTATATGCCCTTTCAGACTGTTTACTAAAATGTCGCTCCCGAATACAGAAGCTATCGCTTTGCTTTCTTCCACGTCTCCGGCGAGAGTGCTTGTCGCATGGGCATTTACAAAATCTATGTCTGAAGGCTTAAGCCCGGCGCTATTTAACGCGATATTCATGCATTCGCTTATACATTCCGTCGACGGATGCGATATGCTTTTGGTTTCGGTATTCGTTCCAAAGCCTATTATCTCTCCGTAAATTTTGACGTTGCGTTTAAGCGCGCTTTCCAGGGATTCCAAAAAAAACATCCCGCAGCCTTCGGAACATACTATCCCGTCTCTGTTTTTGTCGAAAGGGCGGGAAGCTTTTTCGGGATTATTATTAAATCCGCTGCTTGCCGCATTCATTATCGAAAAGCATCCGGTCATTATGGGATGATATTCGTCGGTGCCGCCGCACAAAGCGCGGTCTGAAAATCCGGACGCTACCGCAAGATACGCTAGGCCTGTATTAACCAACCCCGTTGCGCAAGCGCAGCAGGTGCCGAACCCCGGGCCTTTGATATCGAAAGCCTGCGCTACATTTGCAAGCGGCGAATGATTCATAACCTGAAAAACAACCGTAGTCTTTACCGTATTGAGTTCATTTTTGCTAAATTTGTCTACAAAATTTACCCAAGTGTCCATACTGCTTATGGTAGAACCCAAAAACAACGAAGTCTTTTCCGGCACGGTTTCATAACCGGCGGAATTAACGGCTTCTTTTATTGCCGCGTAGGCAAAAAGAGACATTTTAGACATCGAACGTCTGAAATGGCGCGGAATGTATGAAAAATCTATTTCCGGAACGGTCGAAGAAACATGGCTCAAAATATCCGGATTGCCCGCAAGCTCGGCGTTAAATTTCACGCTGCTTTTTTTTGCAAGCATATTATCGGCCAAAAGTTTCGCGCCGGCCCCATAAGGGGAAATTGCCCCGACGCCTGTTATGACCACTCTTCTTTTTGCTGAGACATTAGACACAAACCCCTCCAAAATTAATAAATAATCGGAATTTCTTTTTTAATTGCCATCCGCCGCATCCATAATTTTATCCAACAAGAACGCCGATAACATCGCGCCCATAAGACCCGGGGCAACAGTCGCCTGCCCCGTTAAAAACAATCCCGGAATCTTCGTAGCCGGCAAAACCGCGAGATTGTCAACCGTATGCATTATGCCGTAACCGCTGTAATAATTCACGTATTTTTTGAATGTTCTCGGGGTGGCCGCATCGCAGAATTTAACATTATCCGCGAGTTCAGGATAAACGTCTTTTAGCGTCTTTTTTATTTCGTCTGCTTTTTTATTTTTTTTCTCGATATAATCTTTTGGCGGAATATTCCATTCTTTTTCATCCGGATTTTCGAACATAACCGCGCAAACGCATTGAGGCTCCGTATCCGAAAAATTCACATACATTATTTTTTCGCTGCCTTCCGGATAAACATCTTTGAAATTATCGCTTGTCAGAAAAGAAGTGTTTGTGTTTAAATACCGTTTACCGTTCGTTAAAACGCCGTATAGAACAAAAAATCCCGGCGTTTCTTCCATATTATTTATGCGTTCGGCGCCATTCTTTCGATACGTTCCTTCAGGCGCTATTTTTACGAATTCTTTTGGGTGAACCGATGAAACGCATGTTTTGCAGATAATTTCCGAACCGTCGGAAAACATTATTTTCTTGTTCGAAGTTTTTTCATCAAGCTCTATTTTCACGGCCTTTTTACCGGTAAAAACAGCGACATTGCTTTTTTCAAGAGCTTCCTTATAACTGTCGACAAGCGTTCGTGCTCCGCCTTTTATTTTCCAAACGCTTTCAAACATAAGGCCGCAACACCCGCAGTATAAAAAAAACGGAGTTTTCGACGGAGGCGTGCCGTATAAAATCGTCAGAAACGAAAACAAGGCTTTTATTTCAAGCGCCTTAAAATATTTATCCAACACTTCTTGCAGCGTTCTGCCGTCGCCAGACCACGTCAAAAGCTCTTTGTATGTATAATCTCTTTTATTCAAGTTCAAAAACGGCATTTTGTCCATAGTTTCATCGACGTCATTTAAAAAAAACGCTATGCCGGCTTTTTCTTCCGGGAAAGCTTCTTCGAGTTTTTTTTGAAAATTTTGCCTACCAACGGGCATTTTAAAAATTTTGCCGCTTTTTAGAAGATGTATTTCGTCGCTGTTGTCTTTGTTGCACAACTCCGCTGGGATATTCATTCCGAGTTCTTTAAACATAAAATCGCAGATTTCATTCTCGCCAAGCCCGGCCGAGTAGTGAAATCCGCTTTCAAAATGCGCTTTATGGACTTCCGTTCCTATCGAAACGGTTCTGTCAAACCCCGCTATAAGCGGCGCTATATGCGGCGCCTGTTCTACTATGGCGACTTTCTTCCCTCTTTTTGCCAGAAGCAGCGCCGAAGTCAATCCTGATATGCCGCTGCCTATAACAACCGCGTCAAAATTCATGTTCACGCGCCTATACCGCCGTCAATTTGAAATACTTTTCCCGTAATATAGCCCGCTTTATCCGATGCCAAAAACGAGACCATTTCAGCCACGTCTTCCGGATTTCCAACTCTGCCAAGCGGTATGGTTTTAATTATTTGATCCATCGGCAGCCCTTCGAGAATTTCCGTGTTTATAAATCCCGGGGAAACGGCGTTAACCAAAACATTTCTTTTGGCGACTTCCATAGCCAGCGATTTTGTCGCGCCTATAAGGCCGGCTTTCGCAGCCGAATAGTTGCTTTGCCCCGCAACGCCAAAATGAGCCGCCGCGGAAGATATATTTATGATTCTGCCCTGACGCATGCGTATCATAAAGGGTATAACTTGTTTTGTAACGTTAAAAAAGCCGTCTAAGGTTACCGAAATTACGTCTTTCCATTCGCTTTCCTTCATCCACATTAAAAGGATGTCTTTGCGAAACCCGGCGTTATTTACGACAACAAACGGAGTCTGCGTTTCCAAAAGCGGAGACAATGCGGCTTCTGTGGCTTTATAATCCGCGACATCGAACTTTAAAAGCAGGCATTGTCTGCCGAGAGCTTCAATTTCGGTTTTAATTTTCTGGGCTTGGGCGTCATTTGAGCGGTAGTTAAGCCAAATATCAAACCCGTCTCTTGCCAGAGTTTTTGCTATTACCGCGCCGATTCCCCTGCTGGCTCCGGTAACTAACGCTATTTTGTTTTGTTGTTCCATCGAATATCCCCATTCTCAAAATTTATGTTTGTAATTATACCATTTTTCCTTGCCGGAAGTCTTTAAAAAATGAGCTCAAAACTGTAAATAAACATCCTTAGTTTAGTTCATTTTTAATAAAATGCCATAAATTTATAGAAAACAAGCTCTTTTGGTTGGCAG
>Ga0123357_10003302_pt1 | contig 18421 bp, 12 predicted proteins | sample TergutEmb28metaG_FD_89873 | JGI IMG/M metagenome (GOLD analysis project Ga0123357, IMG submission 89873) | Embiratermes neotenicus P4 segment gut microbial communities from Petit-Saut dam, French Guiana - Emb289 P4 | ecosystem: Host-associated > Arthropoda: Insects > Digestive system > Gut ...
CGGGCTATCTGAATTTCGTATCCCCACCGTATTCGGCAATATGCTGCTCGATTTTCAATCCGCAGCCGTCAAGATTGCCGCACGTCATCTGAACAAGCGTGGGGGTGTCCTGTTTGGGGATGTGGTCGGCTTGGGCAAGTCTATCATGGCAACCGCTTTGGCGAAAGTGTTTGAGGAAGATCACCACACGGAAACCCTGATCATCTGCCCGAAAAACCTTGTTCCCATGTGGGAGGATTACGTTCATCGCTACCGTCTGATCGGCAAGGTTCTATCCATATCGCGCACGATAGGAGAATTGCCGAAGCTGCGGCGTTACCGTCTGGTTCTCATTGACGAATCGCATAATTTGCGGAACAAGGACGGCAAACGCTGGCGCGCCATACGTGAGTATATTGAGCGGAATGAAAGCCTGACCATATTGCTCTCCGCCACTCCGTATAACAAAGCTTACCTTGACTTATCCTCCCAACTGGCTTTGTTCCTGAATGAAGATGCTGACATCGGCATTCGTCCGGAAAAACTGCTATCGGATCTTGGCGGCGAACATGAATTTATTCGTCGCCACCAGTGCGGCGTACGCACTCTGGCCGCCTTTGAAAAAAGCTTGCAGCCGGATGATTGGCGTGACCTCATGCGCCTGTACATGGTGCGCCGGACGCGCGGCTTCATCATGCAAAATTATGCTAAACAGGATGGACGCGGCAAATACCTGCTCTTCCCGGACGGCAGAAAAAGCTATTTCCCAAAACGGATTCCGAAAACCCTGACCTTTGCCATAGATGCTTCCAACCCGGCGGATTCGTATGCGCGCCTTTACTCCGATGCTGTGGTCAGCGCCATAGCCTCCCTAAATTTGCCGCGTTATGGCTTAGGCAACTATCTTCTCCCAACACCTCAGACACCGCCTTCACCAGGGCAGGCGAAAATCATTGCCGACTTGTCCCGTGCAGGTTCACGGCTTATGGGCTTTTGCCGGGTCAACCTCTTCAAACGCCTGGAAAGCGCCGGAATTGCTTTTATTTTATCCATGGAGCGTCATATTCTACGCAATTTTATTCTTCTGTATGCCTTGGAGCAAAAACTGGACATACCTCTGGGCGCACAGGACGCAGCCTTATTGGATGAAAGCGGCCAGGACGAAGACACGCAGTTGTTGCTGCTGAACGACGAAGAGTCCGATGATGAGGTATTGGCGGACGATGCGGGAGGCGCATGGACGGAGCAGGCATTCCGAGCGCGCGCTGCGCAAGTGTACGCGTCTTACGCCAATGCTTTCACAACTCGCTTCAGGTGGTTGCCAAGTTCTTTTTTCACGTCGGGGTTAGCCAAAGACTTGCTTGCCGATGCGCAATCTCTGCTAGGCATCCTGCAAACATGCGGCCAGTGGAACCCGGCTGTGGACGCAAAACTGGAAAGACTGTCAATTTTGCTCACGGCGCGACATCCCGATGACAAAGCGTTGATTTTTACCCAATTTGCAGATACCGCGCGTTATCTCAAGGAACAGCTTGCCGCGCGCGGCCTAACGCATATTGAAGCGGTAACAGGCCAGAACGAGAACCCCACCGCGTCCGCTTGGCGTTTTTCGCCGGAGTCCAACGAAAAAAGGCAGAACATAGGCAAAGCTGATGAGCTGCGTGTCTTGATCGCCACAGATGTGCTTTCAGAAGGGCAAAATTTGCAAGATGCGCATATTGTCGTCAATTACGATATTCCTTGGGCGATCATCCGGCTGATCCAGCGGGCAGGGCGGGTTGACCGCATCGGGCAGCAGGCCGATGCTATACTATGCTATTCTTTTGTGCCTGCTGACGGAGTGGAGCGTATCATCCGCCTGCGCGCGCGCCTCAAGGAGCGACTGGCGCAAAACGCGGAAGTCGTCGGTTCGGACGAGACATTTTTTGATGATGAAACCGATGCGCGCCTGCTCAGGGAGCTGTACACGGAAAAAGACGGCATTCTCGACGAAGAGGACGACGCCGAGGTAGACTTGGCATCTTATGCCTATCAGATATGGAAAAATGCTGTGGATGCCAACCCTGCTCTGGCAGGACACATTGAAGCCCTGCCCAATGTGGTTTATGCCACCAAAGCGCATGCACCGTCCGCAGCAGCGCCGCGTGGCGTTCTTGTGTATATGCGCACTGCTCAGGGTAATGATGCTTTGACTTGGGTGGATGCATCAGGCAATCAGGTCACCCAATCGCAACTGACCATTTTGAAAGCCGCTGCCTGTGCGATAAATACTCCAGCTCTGCCGCGTCAGGAAAACCATCATGATCTTACACGGCAGGGCATGGAACATATTTCCAAGGAAGAAAAGACTATCGGCGGAGCCTTGGGACGCCCTTCCGGGGCACGGTTCAAAACATACGAGCGATTGAAACGCTTGCGCGGCAGCATCGGTGGTCAGCGCAACCTGCTTATTTCCGACGAGTATGTGCGGCGTCTGGATAGAGTTATAGAAGAGGTGTATCGATATCCGTTGTACCAATCCGCAACAGACAGCATCAACCGCCAACTCAAGGCCGGTATTGACGATCGGAAATTATGCGAGCTGGTTTTGGCTCTACGGGAAGACGGTCGCCTGTGCAATACGGATGATCGAGATACGGAACGCGAACCCAAGCTGATCTGCTCTTTGGGGTTAGCGGGGCAGGGAGAAGCCAATGCCAAGTCTTGAACCTCAACGCTTCCAAGCCTTGCTTGACGCCGGCAATCTCAGTCAACTCTTCATTGAAATGGGCTGGGATCATCCTGACCTGCCAAAACAAACCGTGACTGCTGAGGGGCAGGTCTTTGCCCTCACGCCTCTGGTACACAAGCGCGGGGTCAGGGTGTTTCTTTGCTCTCCGGACGACCAGCGCCGGATCCCTCCGCGCAATGTTCTACTCAAAATAGAAAAGGAAACAGTCAAGATATCTCACGAACATTTATTGATTTTTGCCGATGCCGCAGGAAACATGTTGACTTGGCTGTGGGTGGCCCGCGCCCCCGGCGAACCCGTCCGCCCGCGTACCCATACTTGGCATAAGGGAACTCCGTCGGAAGCCCTGCGCCAGAAACTTGAGCAAATTGTCTGGTCTTTGGAGCAGGAGGAAGCCATTACCCTGACGGATGTGATCACGGGTATACGCAATGCCTTTGATCGTGAGCGGATTTCCAAAGCTTTCTACGACCAGTTCAAAAGGCGGCACGAACAGTTTGCCGGTTTCATCAAAGGTTTGGCCGGCAAATCAGAGCGAGAGTGGTATGCCTCGCTGATGCTCAACCGCCTGATGTTTATCTATTTCATCCAGAAAAAAGGCTTTCTGAACGGTGATGCAAATTATCTGATCAACAAACTGAAGATTGTCCAGACGCAAGCGGGCAAGGGCAAGTTCCATAGCTTTTACCGCGCCTTTCTATACCGCCTGTTCCATGAGGGGCTTGGACAGCCTAAAGTTGACCGCTCCCTGGAATTGACCAAGCTGATTGGCGATATCCCTTATCTCAACGGCAGCCTCTTTTCGTTACATGAGTTGGAGGAAAGCCACCCTGATATTGACGTGCCGGACGAGGCATTCAAGAAGCTCTTTGCTTTTTTTGACGAATGGGACTGGCATCTGGATACCCGCCCCCTGCGTAACGACAAGGAGATCAACCCTGATGTGCTGGGCTACATTTTTGAGAAGTACATCAACCAGAAGCAGATGGGAGCCTATTACACCAAAGAGGATATTACCGGCTACATCAGCCGGAACACTGTGCTCCCGCATCTCCTGGAAAGCGCCCGCAAACGCTGCAAAGTAGCATTTGATGGGGAATCCTCTGTCTGGATTCTGCTCAAAAATGATCCTGACCGTTATATTTACCCTGCCATGAAAACCGGTGTGATCGACGCCAAGGGCGAACTTGTGCCGGAATCCGCCCTGCCGGACTTTGTGCAAGCCTGTATGAAGGACGCCAAGACGCGCATGTTTGAGCGCCGCTACAACCTTGGCGACGCTGAATTTTTTACTGCCACGGGTGAGCGCGGAACTTTGCCCACGGAAACTTGGCGCGAATATGCGGAGCGTCGGAGCAGATGCTTTGATGTGCGTGAAAAACTTGCTCGTGGCGAAGTCAAGTATGTTGACGATCTGATCACTTTCAACCTGGATATCTGTCAGTTCATTCAGGACATGATTGCGGAATGCAGCAGCCCGGATTTGTTGCGTGCGGTCTGGCAGGCTATTGTCGGCAGGGTGCCGGAAAAATCCACCGAGAAGTTTCGGCACGGCATCGCCATCCTTGATCCAACCTGCGGTTCCGGCGCTTTTTTGTTCGCCGCCCTGAATATTCTGGAACCGCTGTACGAAGCCTGCCTGGATCGTATGGCGGATTTCTGCGAAGACGCCAAAAAACTCGGCAGAAAACCGGAAGCCGACTTTGTAAAGACGCTGGCTGAGGCGGAAAGTCACCCTTCGCGCAGTTATTACGTTTACAAAAGCATTATCCTGCACAACCTTTTCGGCGTGGACATCATGCCGGAGGCGGTGGAGATCTGCAAACTGCGCTTGTTCCTGAAACTGGTGTCCCAGGTGGACAAAACGGCAGACCTGGAACCGCTGCCGGATATTGACTTCAATATTCGGACAGGCAATACCCTGGTTGGTTATGCCACAGAAGCGCAGTTTGAGGCTTCCTTGCCGCTCATGGGAGTGGCGTCTCGTGATAAAATTAAGGCTGACATTGCCGACCTGGCGGATTGTTTCGAGCGTTTTCGTCAGCAGCAGACCGTTTATGGCGGAGTTATCACGACGGCTGACAAACGTACCCTGCGTGATAAATTGAACGCCTTAAGCGTGAAACTGGATAAATACCTGGCGGCCAGCTACGGGAAAGAGCCTAAAGACAAAAAAATATTCGAGCAATGGCGGGAAAGTCATCAGCCGTTCCACTGGTTTGCCGAATTTTACGGCATTATGCGGGTTGGTGGTTTTGACGTGGTAATTGGGAATCCGCCGTATTTAGAAATGCGGGAAGTTAGTTATTCTCTTATTAATTACGCTTCGATAGACAGCAAAGCTATTCATGCTATATGTATAGAAAGAAGTTGTAATTTATTATCAGATAGTGGCACTATTAGCATGATTGTGCCTCTCTCACTGACATCGACTCAGAGAATGCAGAATATTCAACGAATCATTGAAAGAAAACGATCTGCTTGGTTTTCTAATTTTGCTTGGCGTCCAGCAAAGTTATTTGACACAGTAAATAGGGCTTTAACAATTTTTGTTGCCGTGCCGAATAACAAATCCATAAGTAATACAACAAAATATATTAAATGGACAAGTTCTGACCGGGATGGATTATTCGAGCGGATAACCTATACAGAAGTCGAACAGAGTAGGAGAGCATTCTGGATTCCAAAATTAAGCAACAACGTTGAGATAGGTATACTTCAAAAGCTATTTTCTTCTGGCTCAACAGTTGCTAATTATATTACTCGTTCTAGTCATCATGTTTATTACAGGACAGATGGTGGACTTTACTGGAAAATTTTCACGGACTTTGCTCCTAAATTTATTATCAATGGGCAAAACAGTAGAAGCAGTAGAGAAACAAGCTTCACAACACAAGAAGCAAAATTTGCTACTGCTCTTGTTGGAATATTAAGTAGCAATTTATTTTGGTGGTATTATACTATCGCATCAAATTTACGTCACTTAAACCCAATAGATATACATAGCTTTCCGATAATCCACAAATCATTGGGGGATAAAATAATCCTTGCATTATCAAGAGAATATTTAAATGACATCGATAATAATAGCACAATGCTTACTAGAAATCAACGCCAAACAGGCATAACCCAGACACAAAGTTTTAAGGTTAGAACCTCAAAACCGATACTCGATAAAATTGATATTGAGCTTGGAAGGTTATTTAATTTTAGTTATGAGCAAATAGATTTCATCATCAACTATGACATCAAATACCGCATGGGCGGAGCTGACGACGAAGAATGAACATTAGTGCGTCTTCACTCTCTTTGCCGCCCCATGTGCGGCAACGCCTCATTGCTGCCGAAACGCGCATTCCTGAAATTTTTGCCGGTGCGGGCAACGCGTTTTTACTGGATAGGCCGCTCCTGGCCCTCATTGCCTCGCGTTCCTGTCCGGGAAGCATCATACTACAAACCATTGAGCGCGTACCACAATGGATAGCGGCGGGCAAGGTGATTATCAGCGGATTCCACTCTCCTTTGGAGCAGCAGGCTCTACGTTCCATCTTGCGGCGCAACGGAAGGGTGATAAAAGTGCTGGCGCGCGGCCTTATCAGCTACAGAACGATATTTTTTGAAGAAAGAGAAGCACTGGAGGAGGGGACGATGCTTGTCATAAGCGCTTTTCCGCCAACTGTGCCGCGCACCACTAGAGCAACCGCCTTGGAACGTAATCGTTTGGTTCTGGCCTTGGCAACTGAGCATTACATTCCTTGGCTTAGTCATGATAGTCCTTTACAAGATTTGCTGGGCAGTTCCTGTATACTGACAAAGTGTCGGGAAAAATGTCGGGAATAATAGATGCAATTGAGCGACCGCCAGTTAAAGACATTGATTGCCAAAGGCGAAGGCATATCACTGGAGTTTAAGACCTGCCGCGATCAACTTAGCCGCGATGCCTACGAGACGGTTTGCGCGTTTCTCAACCGTCATGGCGGCATCCTGCTGCTGGGCGTCAACGATGCCGGGAAGATTGCCGGCATCACCCCGGACGCGATTGAGCAGATTCGCAAAGATTTCGTGACCGCTGTCAATAATCCGCAAAAACTCTCGCCACCGACCTATTTGTCCATTGATGGCATTACGGTGGATAAGAAGCATGTGTTGGTTGTCCATGTCCCGGAAAGTTCACAAGTGCATCGATGCAATGGGCGGATTTATGACCGCAACGAGAATGGGGACCTCGACATCACTGACAGCACATCACAAGTTGCCCACCTATACCTTCGCAAACAGACCAGCTTCACAGAAAACCGGGTATATCCCTGGATTCAGCCGGGAGACTTACGGGCGGATTTGATAGAGCGCTGTCGCCGTTATGTCCGCATCAACCGTAGAAATCACCCTTGGCTGGACATGAGCGACGAGCAGTTGCTGAAAAGCGCGCAACTGATTCAGATTGATCCGGAAACGCAAAAAGCAGGCGTCACTTTGGCCGGCGTGATGCTTTTCGGCACGGACGCGCAGATACTGCAAGTTTGTCCGCCGCATCGCACGGATTGCATTTTGCGTAAGGTGGATGTGGTGCGCTATGACGACCGGGATCTGATACGCACCAATCTGCTTGACAGTTATGACAGGATACTGGCTTTCATCCAAAAACACCTGCCGGATCCTTTTTATCTTGAGGGCATTGAACGCCGCAGCTTGCGCGATGTCATCTTTCGTGAAGCGGCGTCCAATATCCTGATCCACCGTGAATATACGAGCGGGGTCTCGGCGCGGCTGATTATTGAGCGAGGCAGAGTCACCACGTTCAATGCGAACCGCCCGCACGGTTTTGGCCTGCTTGACCCGGAAACATCCGTCCCGTACCAAAAGAATCCTGTTCTCGGGGCCTTTTTTCGCGAGATTGACCGTGCCGACGAACTTGGTTCTGGAATGCGCAAGATGATGCTGTACGGCAAAAAATACGGCGGAGCCGACCCGCAGCTCATTGAAGGCGACATTTTTCGCATGGTCATAAGTGTGCCGGAGTTTGGTCAGCTTGGTCATTCTTCGATAACGGATACTGACCAGGGTCAGGACGCCCGAAAGGTTTCTCAGGCCATATCGCTAGAAAGTTCGGGGAAAAGTTCGGGGAAAATTTTGGCTCTCCTGCGTGCCAACGCCACCATCACCATTCCAGAGATTGCTTCAGCCATTGGCATCAGCGAACGGGCGGTAGAAAAACATCTTGCCAACCTCCGCCAGTCTAACGCGGTTCGCCGTATCGGGCCGGCCAAAGGCGGTAAATGGGAAGTCGTGCAGTAGGAGAAAAAGAAAACCTCCGCGACAATATGAGTACCTTGGAACTGGTGCTCAACATGCCGGCTGAAGCCGCGACCACAGAAATTTTCAAGGCGAAGGAGCCGGAAACTTTCGAGGACAGTGAAGTTTGTCCTTGGACAAGTCGTCCGCATCGCGCTATAGTGCGGCTGTGCGACCCGCAACAGGAGGCGGCATATAGGCGGAGCGGAATCCGGCACTTGCGGCGATCCGCGCGCGGCGCAGCATCCGGCGGCATACGCATGAGCCGTTGCGTAAAGAAGACGTTTTGCGCATACTGGGAGCAGGCGGCGAGGATCGTCTGCCGCCGGAACAACTGTTGCTTGAGCAGAGCTGGCAGGACTAAAACATGCCTATCCAAGATTTCAATCTCGGCCCCTTGGAAACGAACTGCTATGTGTTGTACGACACGGCCTACGCCCTTGCTGTGGATCCGGGAGGCGATCCGGCGGAAGTTGTACGTTTTCTCAAAGCCAAACACCTGACCTTGCTTGCCATCCTGAACACGCATCTGCATTTTGACCACATTTTGGGGAATGCGGCCTTGCACACGGCTACGGGCGCCCCGATCCGAACGCCTGCGGAAGATGCCTGGCTGATGGAATCCGAACTGGGCATGGGCGGCATGTGGGGTTTTCCCAAGGTCCCAGCGTTTGAAAGTACGCCTCTGCAGGAGGGCGAACACAGCTTCGGCCCCTTCCTTTGCCGGGTGCTGCATACGCCCGGCCATAGTCCAGGGAGCCTGTGTTTCGCGATTCCGGCGGAACACGCGGTATTTGTGGGGGATGCGATTTTCTACCGCGGAGTAGGCCGCACGGACTTCCCCGGAGGCGACACGCAACTGCTTTTGCGTTCCATCCGGGAAACGATCTTCACCTTGCCCGGCGACACGCGCCTGTATCCCGGACACGGCCTGTCCACCACCGTGGCGGACGAGCAACGCAACAACCCGTTTTGCGGAATTTTCGGGAGTATATGATGAGAAGTTCCACTATAAGCGTATTCGCGTGCAGCCCCCGCTCCAGCGGCAACACGGATCTGATGGTGCATAACTTCGTGCAGGGCGTACGCGCAGGGGGGGGCAGCGTCGAAGTGACCACCCTACGCGACTATTCGGTGCTGCCCTGCGCTGTCTGCCACTATTGCGCGGAAGAGGCAAACGCCTCCTGCCTGCTTGCGAGGCGTGATGATGCGGAAATCCTCTTCCGCCGGATTGAGGAAGCGGCGCTGGTGTGCATGGTTTCTCCCATCTTTTTCTATCACCTGCCCGCGCAACTCAAGTGCCTGATCGACCGCGCCCAGCGGTACTGGGTACGGCGGCAGCGACAGATCAAAAACGCGCCGGACCGGCAGCCCCCGCCGCCCCGCCCCGGCCTTGTCGGCCTTGTCGCGGCCCGCACACGCGGCGAAAAGCTGTTTGAAGGCAGCATGCTCACGTTGAAATACTTTTTTGAACTCTTTGATATCCGGGTTGTGGACGGCTGTCAGCTCATGGGCTACGACCAGCCGGACGATCTGGCGAATGACGGGGTGGCCTGCATGCGTCTGTACGAAATGGGCGTCAAGGCAGCCGCTCTGGCGGCGGAGCAGTCTGGACGGCGTTGATGCATGTCTTGCCTTGGCATGCGGGAGGCCATGTTTTATGGACCCGCCTCCGGCGCGGGCTCCTGCTTGATGAACGACGTTGCGCCGCCTGCCTGGCGCCCTTTACGCCGCCTGCCGCAGCCGGCGAGATGACGCTTCTCTGCCCCGCCTGCCATAGCGCCCTGCCTCGGCGTGTGGCCGGGTATTGCCCGCTATGCGGGGAACCGGCGGCCTTCGCCTTTTCCAGCTTCGTGCCCTGCGCGGCCTGCCTCAGGGATGCGCCTCCCTGGGAAGCGTTTCGTTTTTACGGCATTTACGAAGACCTGCTGCGCCGGCTTATCCTGCGGACAAAGTTTCTGCCGGATGTCACCATAGCGCGGGCGCTCGGGGAACTCGCGCTTCCTGTGTGCCGTGAGTTGCCCGCCTGCGACGCGCTTGTGCCCATGCCCCAGCATCCCGTCAAACTCCGCAAGCGCGGCTGCAACCAGTGTCAGGAGATAGCGCGGCCGCTCGCGCGGGGGCTGGACTTGCCGCTGAGGCCGCAGTATTTGCGGCGCACGGCGCTCACGCGCCCCCAAATCCAGTTGCGCCGCCAGGAGCGCCGGGCGGATCTGAGCGCAAGCTTTGCCGCGGATCCCGCCGTGCGCGGCAAAAGAATCTTGCTGCTGGATGACACCATGACCACCGGCACAAGTTTACGCTACGGCACGCGTTGTCTGCTCCAGGCGGGCGCAGCGGCCGTGTGCGTGGCGGTTGTGGCCCGCACTACGCTCCACGGGCGCGCAGAAGCTTGACGATGGCCCCGGCTTCCGCCCGATCCAGCCTCGGGGAAAGTTGAAATGCCTAATGCCCTGTTATGCCGTACTTTTTCAGCTTATACTGGAGCAGGCTTTTAGAAATGCCAAGAAGTTCCGCCGCCTTGACCTGCACCAGTTCCGCGCGCACCAGGGCGCGGCGGATCAGAGCCGCTTCGATTTTTTCCAGGGTGCCCGCCAGGTCAAGCTCCACCGGCAACAAGTCCACAGCGCTTTTGAACTGGGATTCCTCATTTCTGATTTCCGGGGGCAGGTTGTCCACGGAAATGACCTGCTCCTGAACCAACACAAGGCAACGCTCCACCACGTTCTGCAACTGGCGGATATTGCCGGGCCATTCATAGCCCATGAGGAAGTTCAGGGCTTCGTCGGAAAAATGTTTCGGCTGCATGCCGTTTTCCTTGACCAGTTTCTCCGTGAAGTGGGCCGTCAGCAGGGGAATATCCTCCCGCCGTTCGCGCAGGGCGGGCAGGGGAATATGGATCACGTTCAGGCGGTAGAAAAGGTCTTCTCTGAATTCCCCGGCCTGTACCTTGGTTTGCAAATCTTTATTGGTGGCGGCCACCACGCGGATGTCCACCTCAATTTCCTCTCCGCTGCCCACGCGCTCGAAACGGCGTTCCTGCAGCACACGCAAGAGTTTGACCTGAAGGTCCGGGGTCAATTCCCCCACTTCGTCAAGGAACAGCGTGCCGCCGTCGGCCTGCTCGAAGCGCCCGCGGCGCATGCTGACAGCACCGGTGAAGGATCCGCGCTCATGCCCGAACAGTTCGCTTTCCAGCACACCGGGGTTCAGCGCCATGCAATTCACCGACACAAAGGCGCCTTCCTTGCGGGGGGAGGTAAAATGGATGGCGCGAGCCACCAGTTCCTTCCCCGTGCCCGATTCGCCCGAAATCAGCACCGTGGAACGGCTCGGCGCGGCGCGATCCACCATGCTGAGAGCATCCCGCATGGCCTTGCTGCGGCCTACAAAACGATGCAGACCGTATTGTTCTTCCATGGCTTCGCGCAACAGGCGGTACTGAAGATGCGTGCGCGCAAGTTCCGCCGCGTTTTGCACGGAAAGCAGCAATTCGTCATTGGAGAAGGGCTTGGTGATATAATCGAAGGCGCCGTATTTCATCACATCCACCGCAGCCTCAATGGTGCCGAAGGCGGTCATGATCAGCACCGGGATATGCGGCCAGTTCTTTTTGACCCGTTCGAGCACTTCCCGCCCGGAGACGCGGGGCATCTTCATGTCCGTGACCAGTACGTCCACGTCGGATTCTTCCAGAAACGCCAGCGCGGTTTCCGGGTCGTTCAGGGTCGTGACCTGGTAGCCGGCATCCGTGAGCAGGGCGTCCAGGACGAGCAGGTAGTTTTTTTCGTCGTCAATGATGAGTATGTGGGATCGTTCACGCATGCGTGTTCTCCAAAGGCCTTATACGGCTGGCGGGTTTTCCTGGCCGGGCAGGGATATGCGCGCCACAGCCCCGCCCCCGGCGGCGTTTTCCAGGCGGAACGCGCCGCCGTGGCTGATGATGATGCTGTTGACAATGGGCAGCCCCAGGCCGGTGCCGCTGTCCTTGGTGGTGAAAAAGGGATCCAGTATGCGCGGCAGGTGTTGGGGATCAAAACCAGGGCCGGAATCCTGCAAGGCCAGTTCCACGTGTCCGTCGGCATGCGTCCGGCCGGAAACACGCAAATTACCCACGCCCTCCATGGCCTGCAGCGCATTGAGCACAATGTTGTAGAAGGCGCGGTATAAAAGATCCTTATCGCCTCTGACCGGCAGGCTTTCCTGCAACGCAAGCTCCACCTGGACGCCTTGCCGTTCGATATGTCCCTCCTGGAAGGCCAGCACTTGTTTCAACACCTGGACAAGATCGACATAATCCTGTCGGGGCCGGCGCGGGCGGGCGTAATCCAGAAAATCGTTGACGGTCTGGCTCAGGCGGATGGCCTCATCATAAATCGCCTGCAGGATGCCGCTGGTCCGGGTGTCTGTCTGGCCTGGACGCCGCAAAAGCAGTTCGGCGCTGGAGCGGATGATGCCCAAAGGATTGCGGATCTCGTGCGCAATACTCGCTACAACCCGGCCCATGCTGGCCAGACGCTCATTCATGTGGAGATCTTCTTCCAGCGCGCGGTTCTGCGCCAGACGAAGCGCCAGCACCCGATCAGCCCGGCGGATGAAAACCAGAAGCAGCGTGAAGAGCACGGCCGCGGAAAGCATGATCGTGACCACAATAAGCCATTGAAAGGCAATAACCGCCTTAAAATCTCCCGTGATGTCCTGGTGAAACTCCAGGACGCCCATGGTCGGGGACGTTTCCTGCGCATCGCTTTCCGTCTCGGGGCCGGAACGCCCCTCAACGCGCAAGGGAAAGGTGGTTCGCAGCACAAAACTGCCAGGTTCCAGGGTCGCCACCATGAACAGGGCTTTCCACATGGGAATGGCGGAAATAATCTCAAATTCCGGCGCGCCGCCCTCCAGGGCGGTACGCACGGCGGCGCCGGCAAGGGTCTCGTTGCCGAGTTCCTCTTTCTCCATCGAATACGCCACTGTGGAACCCAAATCATAGATGCGCAGGCTGGAGAGCTGCCAGCCGTGGATTACGGAAAGCACGATATGATCCAGACGTTCATATTGCGCAGGCTGGCGCAGGGCGATGCGTCCGAATACCAGCATCGTCGGCAGAGTAAAGCGACGATATATCTGGTGATTTAAATTTTCCGCCAAGAGCAGGGCGAAGTCCGTCTGTTTGCGCAGCAGCGACTCCCTGGCGGAATTGGCGATGACAACCGAGATTCCCAGACTGGTGCATAAAATCAGCACCAGCGAAATCCAGGAAAGCGTGCGGGCATAGCTTAAAGGCAGCTCGCCCCAGTTCAGCGTCTTGCTGTGTTCTTCACTCATGGCAGCTTGAGGAGCCTTGCTTGTTAAAATGCTTCCTTCCTGGACGGCAGGGACAGGAATCGCGCGAGGTCCGCTTCTTCCGTCGTGTAACCGGGCGCGCCGAGGCGCGCGTTGGCCAGACGCTTGCCCAACTCCACAGCGGGCTGGTCAATGGGATTGATGTCCATCAGCCAGCCGGTGAGCAGCGTTGCGGCTTCCAGCAGGGCCATAAGAGCGCCTGCGGCGCGTTCCGAACTGTCTGCCATATGGACGCGCACCAGGGGCGTTTTGCTGTGCGTCAGCGCCATGCAGGTGCCGAGCGCTTCCGCGTCGAGCAGTTCGCCGAAATGTTTGCCTTGAAGCCAGCGCCACTGGCCGGGCAGATTGTCCGGGAAATACCTGCCGCGGGCCAGGCCGTCACAGGTCAGAAAGAGGCAGCCTTTGTCACGGGGGCCATCCAGGAACATCTGGTTGACGGAATGCTGATCCGTGACGCCTACGGCGGCGATGGGCATGGTGCCCTTGCCTTCTTTGCCGAGGCTTTCCGCCCACAACTGGCAGAACCAGGGGCCGATCGTAGCCCAAAGCGGTATGTAGGAAAAAAAGATAAGCTGGCTGTAGCCTGTGTTCGCCAAGGCGAGATTCCAGGCGGCCAGGCTGAGGGCCGGGTGTTTTTCCACAGCGGCGGGTTGCTCCGCCAGGTTTTGGGTCACGTCCCAAGCGCCGGCGAGCAGCGCTTTCCAGTCTATGCCCAGAAAGGCGGCAGGCAAGAGGCCTACGGCGGAAAGCGCGGAATAGCGGCCTCCCAGATGATCCGGCACCGGCAGGGCAGCAAGCGCATTGTGGGCGGCTTCTTCCCGCAAAAACCCTTGTTCCGCATCGGTGACCACAAGCATGTGTTCGTTCCACCCGGCGCCAAGAGACTCTTGCAGCCACTGGCGCGCCAGAAAATACTGGGCCAGCGTTTCTATCGTGCCGCCGGACTTGCTGATGGGCACGACCAGGGTTTGCTCCGGGGGGAGCTTCGCCAAATAGGCGTCCAAACTGTCCGCATCCACATTATCGGCTATCCAGAGCCAGGGGCCACCGTGTTCAGGGCGATCCTGGGCCGGGAAAAAGGCTTTTTGCAGCGCCCGCGCCCCGAGGGCGGAACCGCCGATGCCGAGCAGCAGCATATGCTTGAAACGCTTGAGAAGGGGCAACAGCGCCGTAAGCTGCTGCTCCAAGTCCGCCCGGAAAGGAAGGCTCAGGCAGGGCAGGCGCCCGGCCTGGACTTCGCTTGCCAAATGCAGCGCCAAAGCCGGGTATTTGGGCCGCGCTTGTTCCATGGCGGCAGGCGTCATCCGTCCGGTAAAGGCGTGTGACCACTCTAAACTGTGACGCATAAAAGCCTCCTGGCGAAAAATGGTGGGGCGGGACATATTTTTCCTGTGTCCATGCAGGCTTGTACACTAGCACCTCGGGAAAGGCTCGACAAGCCCCGGTATTGGCGAGATACTGCCGGCCATGTTTGCAGACATCGCCACATTCTATCCTTTGTTGCGGCTGTTGACGGTTTTCTTCCTCATGGTCCTGGGGGTGCGCCTGGGACTGGGACTCGGCCTTTCGGCGCTGATTGGCAGCCTGATGCTGGCGCTTTGGTCTGATATGAGCGTTTGGCAGTGGGCTGTGGCGAGCCTCGGCGTTTTCAACGATGCCCCTACAGTGTTGGTGTGGTGCGTATTATCTTTGATTCTGGCGCTTACTTCCCTGATGGAGCGCACCGGGCAGGCGGAGCGCTTTATGATCGCGCTTTCCCGCCACATCACGTCTCCCAAGATACGTCTGGTATTTTTTCCCGTCTTGATCGGGCTGCTGCCCATGCCGGGCGGCGCGGCATTTTCCGCGCCCCTGATCCAGGCTGTGGCGCGCGGCCTGCCCGTGCCGGAAATCGATAAATCGCTGATCAATTATTGGTTCCGCCACACCGCGGAAACGACATGGCCGCTGTTCCCGGCCATCATTCTGGCGGCCGGCATAGGCGGCATTTCCACGCTGCACGTGGTGGCGTATACCTGCCCGCTGGCCTTGATCTTTTTTTGCGTGGGCTGGGTCTGCCTGGTGCATGGGCTGGAATTTCCCCTCACAGCCGGCATGGCCCATCCTGATCTGCCGGCTTCCTGCGGCAATGCGATCTTCCAGGGGCTGCCGATTTTCCTGGCCTTGGGGGGCGCGCTGGCGCTGGAGGGGATCATCGCGCTGCTTTTGCCCGGCGTAGCTGTGGACTATGGGGCGCCTGTGGCGCTGGTCGGCGGGATTGCCGTCTGTTTGCGGCAAAATAAGCTGCATGTGAGGGACTTTGTTCAGGCCGTTTTCCAACGCCATGTGTTGAGCATGATTTTTATGGTCGGGAGCCTTGGCGTTTTCAAAATCATTCTGGAGACAAGCAATACGGTAGACGCGCTGATGCGCATGGGCAGCGCGGATATGGCGTTGGCGCTGGCCGCGATCGTCCTGCCCGGGCTGGTTGGCCTGGTGACGGGGATGCTTATGGCCTGCGTGGGAGTCACCCTGCCCTTGCTGATGGCGCTCTTGCCTGCCGGAGAGGCCATCTTGCCCTGGCTGGCTGTTTCGCTGAGTTCCGGTTTCACGGGATGCATGATCTCCCCCCTGCATATTTGCTTTGTGCTTTCCTGCGAATATTTCAAGGTGGATTTTGCTGCATCCTGGAGACGCATTCCCCTGCCGTCCATCCTGTTCGGCTTTGCGGGCATCCTGTATTTTTTTCTGATGAAATAGCCCTTGCGCGCAGGCAGGGAAAAGTTTTTCCAAAAATGTGCTGTTTGTGCCCTATAGTCTCTTGGCTGGCGGCCGATAAAGCAAGCGAGTGGGAAAGGGGTATATGGTGCAAGGAGGCGCCAGCAGGTGACTGTCCCCCAGTCGGCAGGAAGCCATGACGCATTCAAAAGGGGAATGGTCATGTCACCACGCACTTCGGATACAACAAAGAAAAGCGCCGGTATTGTGACGGCATTCCAGGAAGGGAAACGGGCATTCTCTTTCGCCGGAAAACGGAAAAACGCCCAAACCAGCCATCAGGCCGCTGAAGCAGGGCTTGATCGCTTGAGGCAGACGCTGGCCGCAGAACAAGGCATACATCCCGGCCTTGAGCGTATGCGGGAAAAATTGAGCCGGGCGGTATGCGCTGTGCGCATTCAGCATGAAAACCGTCTGGCTGCCGCGTCAAACATGTCGGATGTGGATGTGATTCTTAATATGTCGGAATTTGTGCGTCGGCAGTTTCTGCCACAGCCGCCTCTTTCCGGACTGCGCCAGACGGATGGTTTGGCCTTGCTTTTGGTGAAATGAAACACGCGTATTGCAACAACCAGGTTTCCGTGACGACATGACCGGGGGGGGTGCGCCCTTTCAGGACCACGACAACCATATCCTCACTCAAAGACAAAGCCCCTCTTCTGGAAACAGGAGGGGGCTTTCTCGTTTTTGGCGTTCAGATGCGCCACCTCGTCACTGGACCATGCCCCAGCGGGGGAACGATACGTCTCCTCCGCCGGTGCGCAGATGGGTGGGGTCTCCCCCGTGGCGCGTGGTCAGATAAATTTGACGCGCCCCGCCCCGGCTGGAGGTGAAGGCGATGAAATAGCTGTCCGGCGCGAAAGCAGGCTGCTCATCCGAACCCGGGCCGAAGCTTATCTGGCGTTCCGCGCCGCTGCGCAGATCCTGCACAAAAATGCGCTGTCCCACTTCCGTCAGGCGGGTATAGACGATCAAGGAACCGTCGCGGCTCAGATTGGGTTCGGTATTATAGGATCCTTCCCGCGAAACGCGCGTCACCGTGCCGGAGGACAAATCTTTCATGAAAACCTGCGGCCCTCCCAAGCGGCTGGAGGTGAAGGCCATTTTCGCGCCGCTGCTGTCGAAGCTGGGAGAGACGTTGATGGAAGGATGCGACTCCAGTGAGCGCTCCACCTGGAAGGAATGACTGAGCTGATAAATATCCGGGTTCCTGCCCTGGGAAAGCGCCACCGCCACTTTGTTGTCCGGCGTGAACACCGGGCCGATGACCGTGTTGCCGGGAAAGCGGATGCGCTGCACCTTGCCGGAAGCTCTGTCCCATACGCCCAACGCGTGGGAACGATCGTCAATATGCGAAAAGACGACGAAACGCCCGTCCGGCGACCAGGACGGCGAAAGCGCCTCCCCCGGCATATTGGTGATTTGCCTGAGGCCCCTGCCGGTCGGCTTCGCGACCCACACGTCCGCCTTGTGCCGTCCGCCTTTTTTCACAAAGGCCAGCGTAGAGCGGAAAAAATCCCCGTTGCCGATCAGCACTTCCAGAAGATTGGCGCAAAAGCGATCCGCCACGTCAGGCAGAAGTTCTTTGCGGGTATCGGGATATTGGGCCGCAAAAAGGCGCTTCCCGGAGTCGGTGTCAAATACCCGCATCTCCACCATCCGGCCCGGCGCATCGCCTCCCGGCCAGTTGGCGGTAACCAGCACTGCGGCGCCGGCCAACTGAAAACGCTTGAGGTCGATGGGCATGTCCGCGCCGGGGAGCACCGTGCCGCCAAGTACCGCCGCAGGATCGACAAGCTGGATGAACGGAAGAATGCTCAGGTTTTCCGTAATCAGATTGTGCAGTTCGGCGCCGGCCGCGTCAGCGCGTACGCTGGGCGCGCTCAAGGGAGCGGCCAGCGCCATGTTGAGCTTCTGCAGCCCCGCGCCGACAACCGCCGGAGCGCGATACGGAGCAGCCGCCAGGGCCGGCTGGGCGCCAAGCAGCATGCAAAGCGACAGACAAACAACAGTCAGGACTTTCATGGCATATTCCCGTTGAATAGAGTGGTTATAACGGCAAATTCGATGCATGCCGCTCAAGATAGCCCACTTGTCTTTTTCAGGCAATAACGGGATTGTCAGTCAGCTTGCAGCCGTTTTGGGAGGGAGGATTGTCGGACCTCATGGTATTTTCGATGCCGATGGTGGATCAAATTACAGTGCCGATTGACAGAACATTCACCATGCACAGATCACCGTCCAGTATTGCACTGACCAACATGGCTTTGTGGCTGCAAGGCAATGACAACCTGCCTCTTGACTTTTGTAGCCATATAGATA
>Ga0123357_10003303_pt1 | contig 18421 bp, 11 predicted proteins | sample TergutEmb28metaG_FD_89873 | JGI IMG/M metagenome (GOLD analysis project Ga0123357, IMG submission 89873) | Embiratermes neotenicus P4 segment gut microbial communities from Petit-Saut dam, French Guiana - Emb289 P4 | ecosystem: Host-associated > Arthropoda: Insects > Digestive system > Gut ...
GATCAAAAAAGCCCCCCCAAAACCCGCCCCCAGTTTGTCCCCCCCAGCCCACCCCCTAACCTCCCATGCCCCCACCCAACCCCCCCCCCCCCCCCAATCATTTAGTCCTCCTTAACGCAATTCCTACCGAAACCATACAGAGTCTTTATTTTATCTGACAACTATCAGTTGCCCCATCCTGTCAACTCTCAAATAGCTTAATGTAGCACAGTCAGCCGACCGCCCATAGGCACGGTGAAGTAACGAACGGTAGGTGTTGTATATAAAATGAGCGCCCCCATATTTCTGCAATACTGAATGCTAAATATATAGTCCCCGAAGCAGTCAAGAAATTCCTCACATTTTATGGGATCCAAATGTTCAACACCATGTTCACAATAGCCATACAGTGATCCAGTCTGCATACACATGATTCACGCCTTCTGGCACTCAGTCGTCGCATGCCCCTCCATTATTATAGGATGCCAAAATGCGACTCTTGGTTTGGAAGTGCAGAAAAGCTGCAGCCCCAAGACTGTATATTTAAACAATGCACAATTAAGTGCACTGTACGAGGAGCCAAGTCAGCAATTATCATACTGTTCCCACCATTAGCTTGTCTGGCAAATATTCATATTCAAGTACATGAGCCAAATGTTCATCCAGTCAGAGTAATGGGTTCCCACGACTCATGCACTTGGCCATTCCATATGTGCAGTGCTACTGTTCACACACTCTTCACTTGTCTACTTGTTACGTATAAACCAATCATGGGAACGCAACAACATGCCTTGACAAGCATGCAACAAGGCAACTCTTACTGCTTGTGTCACATTTACCGACAGCTTGAAAATGAACAGTCTTCCAATATGTGCATAAGTGCAGCATTCCCACAACATTACACTTATCTACAAATGACAAATGTCTAAAATACACCAGTGACACATGGATGCTGCCATCACAGGGTCAGCATTTTGGACCCTCAGCACCACCATGTGTGCACTTTTACAGTTCACCAAATATGGTAGGCTCTGAACCAAAATGGATCCCCTTACTATCGTGCCAACTTCTCTACACATTACTGGGTGAGGAGGGATGACTTGCACACAGGCTGCATCTTTATGAGTCACTAGCCACAGCCAGATCTGGTGGGCATACCTACTATGTATAGGACGTGGCCATGGTAAGGTATTTGTATGGTTTTTTCTGCCAATTCACTATCAGTGTGGTTGTACAGAGCCTTCCATCTGACAGTTACAATGGCCAATGACTGAAATATGACATACAGCACAGTGTATTGTAAACCTTCAAGTTCGGTATGTCGACCTTTATTGATAATCTATTTTAACACCACCGTTTCAACTTTTCATAACAGCATCAATCATATGTTCAGATTTTCTTCCGGAATATATAAAAATGTATTATAAAGATGCAGCCCTTGAAACAAAACATACAATCACCCATTCAAACTTCAGGGTAGTAACATTATTAACTTCACTATGCACAACTTCCTAATTCATATCAATCAGCATTTGGAAAAACACGACCTTTTATCACCACAGTATTTACCATATCTCATAAGTTTGCAACTAGTATGTTCTCAAGTATCTACAAGGAAATAATCTTACTGATTACATTAAGAATGAGGATTTTATCCCTAAGAACATAAATTATCTTACACACAGATATTGTTACAGAATTGCATTACTTATTCTGGGAATCCAAGCTGATAATAATTCATGTATCTGGCCTTAAAAATTCACATGAAAGATAAAGGGCATGGTAATCAGATTGATAAGACAAAAGGAAATGTCTGTCAGGTGTTAACACTTCAGGTACATCTACATTACCATCACAGCTGTAGATAACTGGTGACCTTGGTAATAAAGACAACCATGGTAATGCTAGTAACCAAAGCAGTCATAAATGTATGTAGATCTTCAAGTGAAGCACCTTATTTTTGTCTGGTATTAAACAAACTGGAATTTTCTCAACAAATCACAGTGTCCCTCCCTCCACTGTAAAATTTCACAAACAACCTCTCAATACAGACATGACAAAAGTAAAAGTAGCTTTTTACCAATTCTTTGAACATGTTTAACAACTGTCAGCATGTTCAACAACAGGTTCCCTGCACATACAAACAGCTCTTGTTTGTGGTTTATTTAACAATGCTGTCAGTAGCTCAACCAACCACAGTCAAGTGGTATGATGATTAGTGAATGACGGGCAAATCATGGATCGGAAACGTTGTGTCATGAAGCAGTCACATCTTATTCTGAGGCACTACTGTAGTATTTGCTTGGTAGAAATTGGGAAGATGATGAAACACCTCTGTCATGATAGCCAACCTCTATCAGGCCGGCCAACCCAGTCACGAAAGCCAAACTCTTGAATGAGAGTGTAACCTCATTGACCCCCAAGATAAAGTAGGAGTTTAAAATTATTCACAATTACCACACATAAAATTGCTATCACAATTAATAAAAAGCATGCCTCTACACTATATAATTGTATTAAAGCTTCACTTATTTGTTTACAGTGTTATTTCTGGTATGTTTTGGCCTGTGCTGGGCCATTATCAGGGAAATCATTCAGGTACAATGCTGGATATTACTGCTAGCCTTATATTTGTATCATACAAGTGCTGACAAGAAGTACACGTCATTCTGTGTGTGAGCAAAATCAATGTTTGCACTATGTTTAAGGTAGGCTATGCGATGTATGTAGTCAGGAATAACGGTATAACAAACCATGAAGGATTTATAAAACCTTTTAGTGTACAGTGTTAGTGTCAGCATTGTCCACTTAACCAAGCCATAAGTGCTGTGATGCTGTGACACTGTTCTTCTGTTGCACAACAAATAATTCAAAAGCAGAATATAAAATGATAAACCATTATAAGATAATGAAACAAACAGGACAAAAGAGATTATGTTATCTATGTACAGACATAGCAAAATAACCTAATGACCTTGATTATGTCCATCAGTATAGTGAATTGGCTAAGGGCTAGACAATCTGGAATTTGATTCCTGGAAGGTGCAACAGATTTCCCTCATATCTGAGAAGTTCAGACCACCATGTGGCCCACCCATCCTGCTACTGAAGCTGTACAGGGGAATAGATGCCAGTGCATGATGTTGACCATTCACCTCCACATAGCGATTAGGTTGTGGGCTAGGATAGCTCAGTCAGTATAGCAACTTGCTAAGGGCCACACAATATGACACTAAATTATGGTGGTGGCAAGATTTTCTGTACCCATCCAGATTAGCCCTGGGGGCCACCCAGTCTCCTGTATAGTGGGTACTTGGTCTCTTTCCTGGAGGCAAGGTGACCGAGCCATGGCATTAAATGCCCACTCCCATCTAAGTGCAAAGGTTAAAGAAAGAGTACAGCTATACATCTACTCCCCATCTGGGCCATGGTAGCCTGTTATAAGGTGAACTTTAGCTTTTTTACCTTCACCTTTACCAGCACAACATTTCAAAAGATAGTATTTTTCACGATCACAGTTATGACAGCCTCCATTCTTAGACATTCATGTACCACCTTTAATCAAACAGCCTCACACCCACATTACTCAGGATAATCAACCCACCTATATTACATTCTCAGAAGCCTGAGTCACATTCCCTGAATACTGCTTCGTTACAGTGTTGTAATGAAGATCAGAAAGTAAAAAATATAAGAAATAAAAAAGCTTTAAATATTCTATGTGAATGTGCACAATGATGAAGCAGCAATGTTACATACACACAGACCTGACACCTATAACCTAACTAGTTGAGGGTTGACACTTGCGATGTGCATTGTATGTAGTATGTTACGCTATGTTTCCATACAAACTGGGGTTTTGTTGGTGGAAACCAGTTTCACACCACAAAAACACCAACTGAAATAACTGCTTGGTTCAGGACATACGTTTCACGTCACCCTTCTGGCAGCTAAGATTTGGAGGTGACTCCTAGGTTATTGGAATTTTTGGACCTCAGTTCATGATGTTTACTGTATAGAGGTTTGTCAGATTCAAACACCTCTCATGCCATAAATCACACACGGTCACACAGTTACACTCTACAGCATTCTGGCTACATAATGTGCAAGTAAAGTGAGAATTTTCTTGGACTGCTTGACGCAAAAATGATAGCACTACAATACTTCAAAATGTCATTAATTAACTTGCCCACCAACAAAGCATCACTTCCCAAATAACTAACATCTTCCTCAAACGTTTACAGTGTTAGAACACTGTGAACGTTTGGGGCAATGATTTTTAATACTCGAAGGTGGGGCAAGGGCAAAGAGCAAGTAAAGTACAGAAAACCTGATCAGTCATTGGTTCTTCAAAGAACCCACTGCTGCTCCCTAGCACAGACACCAACACCAACACACACACACATACATATTACAGCAATCCTAATGAAGGATCAAAAGTATTTACTCACTCATTTGCTGCAATGTTGCAAGTTCACTCCTCTTTTTTTTGTTGCGATCCTTGGATGGTGGAGGAGGTGTAGTCTGTTCTTGTGGCACTGCTGTAGCTGTGGCCTTGTCTAGTTTTTTGTCGCCCTTACCAGTGGGCTGCTTAGTTGGTACCTTCTCAGGGGCACTTGGAGGCTGAACTGCTGTGTCCTCCCCTTTGACAATCAAATCTTCTTTCTACAAAATAAACAGTACACAAATTGACAACCACACAGCAGGTAAGCAATGCTCTAATGGTGTGTTTCCAGAAGCTGTGTGACAAAACAGTCATAAATTAAACACACAGCACAGACATTAACATAGCTTACAAACAACAAATCACATGCCTTCCTCCAGTAACATTATTCAAATAACAAACAGCCTGGAATATTGTGTACAGCAATGAAATGAATGGTGGGAGGAGGGTAAAAACAACTTGTAACTATGTGAATATAATAGAGAAAATTACCCACAAACATGTAAGAATCCAAACACTTTCTAATGTAAATAACTTACATAGACAGACCACATAACCAATATCTGAAATCCTTTCATGAGTTACTGAAAACTTTATTGTACTTAATTTTTTCTTGCAAATATCACTGCCTATGGATCATATACATCATGCAGTGTCTGCTAACACAACAATGAAAATTCCATATGTGCTGTACTAAAATGGCACTGCATAAGTTGCAGCTTGTTCTCAACCAAACTTGTACGTTAATCTTCTCTCAGACAAACTGTTTTATCACAGCTTAAATACATATCCACCTAGTTACGAAAATCAGCACTGTGAACATGGAGTTCAGTACACCATAACAGTGAAAGTTAGGTCAGTTCCACAGGAATATCAGGTGACAGTGCTGCCAAATGTTGAAATATAATGCAAAAGAATTTGAAAAATATTTACAATATGTGTTGAATGAAAATGAACACCAAATTCCCTGAATGCTCATGCAAGCTTTCCAAATAAACATTGGAATTCCTGATTATGCTCGAAAATGTCACACATAAATGATCTGCCATATGTTTCTGTAATTATCCAGTACTTATTATTTATCGCTTGCTATTACTTTTGGCAGCAATCTTCAACCTTCAGGCAATATTATAATTAATGTCAATACTAAAAACAACTATTGCAATGTATGGTTGGAAAAGATTCTCCTTTTAACACCAAAATTCTGAACATTGTACCGTAACAGTAATTTTTAATACTTATGTTAATGATACCATACACATGGTGGAGCAGATGTTTGAGGCACTACACACCAAGCCAAAGGCTGTGCATTCAATTCCTGATGGTGTCATTGGGATTTTTCATTGTCTTAACCCTTTGGCCACACTATGGCCCTGGGGCTGACTCAGCCTCTAACAGAAATGAGTACCAGAGATATCTCCTAGGGGGGTAAAGTTGCCGCCTGGTGCGTAGGGCTGACAACTTTACCATCTTCTTGTGCCAACTGTCAAGAAATTCTGGGAGCCTCAACCCCCTGGGGCTCTAAGGGCCTGTCCAGGCACATAATGGGATAGCTTTACCTTTACATTAATGATATCACCTGAAAATGTCAGTTTCCTCCTGACACTAGTAACAAGTCATAGATAGTAAACAGTAAACACCACACACTTGTTGTATATGATGGAAAAATATGGTAAATCTTTACAATCTATAATAAGTATATTTTTATTAATGTTGGTCCATTTAACATAATTCTTAGAAACTAATACTACAGCAGTGAAAGATACGATGATTTGTGAATATTGAATCGGGACAAATATGGAAGGAAGCAGGTGTGGTCCAATTTCAGGTACAACTGGAGAGGGGCTGAGGGAAATCACAGACTTCAGTCAGGCCAGTCAAACTCTGTCCTCTCTAATATGAAGCGGCAATCATTCCAACATGACACATGGAAGTAAAATGTAGTAACAAATTCCATAGAGCAGAGTTTTTCTGAGAAGCCAAAAGTTCCTTGGCTACTCAAAGAACTCCCTGTATTTTATGGAACCCTAAGGCTCACTGCAACATTCACAGAGCCTGTAACTTGTCCCTAAACCTGAGCCAGATTAGTCCAGTCCATGCCTTCTCGTCCTCTTTCCAATATTAATATTATCCTCCCATCTAAATCTAGGTCTTCCAAGTGGTCTCTTTCCTTCAGAATTACCAACCAAAACCCTGTATACATTTCTCATCTTTCCCATACAAGCCCTATGCTCCTCCCATCTCATCCACTTTGATTTTATCACCCTAACACTACTTGGCGAAGAGTAAGAATCCTGGAGCTATGCATTATGCAGTCTTCCCTTGTCTCCTGCTACTTCTTTCACCTCAGACACAAATATCTTCCTCAGCACCTTATTTTCAAATAACTTCAACATATATTCTTCCCAGTAAAATGTAAATCCCACAATAAGGATCTATAAGAGGGTCTCAAACACACAGTCCTCTCATGTTAGTGCAGTTACAGAAAATGTCCTAGCACTGTGTCAACAGTCTTTTTCCTTTTATTTAAAATGCTTCTCATCATGGGCCTCCGACTCAGAAAGTCTGCTTTTCCACGATGGTAACTCATAATACATGCCAGGATAAGTAACAATGCAACAGAGGTTTAAATTTGATAGCTGTAACAGATCTTCACTTTGTTACTAAGCATATGACAGATTATTAAAGGTGTGTTTAATTCTACTGACAACATTTATTCCCATGTACTGCTCACAATAAAGTGCAATCTACCTTAAATTTCAAAATCATCTCATCTGCCCACATACTACTGGAGTTTGAGACCCTGTGTCAATACAGACAATAGACACAGCTTAACTTACAGCTCCTTTTTGTTTTAGCTGCTGGTCGCCTTGTGGCTGAATTTCCTCCAAGTCACTGGCAGGAACAGGTGAAACCTCAATAGCATGGCTCTGTTCATTTATATTTAATACAACTAGCTTTACTCTTTCCTTTTCTCTTTTCTTCTTCTTCTTGTCTTCCTGAAATGTGAAACATCGAATGATATAGCAGCTATCTGTAAAGCCAGTGACATCCAATAATAATATGTTTCTAAGCCATGCAAATGTGACATCACACTTGGATTAAATGAAGGGTTACAAGCAGACAACTAACCCACAAAACTGTAACACGATGGTTAGTCACACTATTCAGTGTTACACTTACTATACAATGCTGCTCTGTTTGTACACCTTTTACATTTTACCCTCAAATGTCTCAACTTCAGTATGTTATGGGTACATCACCACTGTCTTACAACCCTTGACTAAGTCACTAAGAGTAATTAGGAATATTATATCAAATTTATCACTTTTACAAATTAATAATTTGATTTTCATTTTACAAAAATACAACAAAAGAAAACAACACTGCAGAAACATGTGTAGATGAGGAACAGATATTCATTAAAAATATATGTAAAAGATTAATCAGGAAATGAAAATCTCATTTATATTTTTAAAAAATCTCCACTATCTGGACTACATCTGACAACCCGCCTGATTCCAGATGTGAAAACATAACATACATTTCTGAATTATCACCTTCTACACTATATAATGGTACTGAATGAATGTTAGTTAGCATGTCCATGCAATTTACTTGGTCATTAATTGACTGAATGCTTTTTTCCTCATGGCTAAATTTTACCAACAAAGGTAATAAGGATGTGTTTCAAGAAGTAAATTAATAATAAACAGGTAGGCAAAACAAGTACTACATCAAATGAATGGGGATGGTATAGAACCTTGAAAATATTTAGCCCATGAAATACTGCCTAGAAGATGACTGCCACATCTGTACCATTTCTATGGCAGCATTTAGTACAACACAGCATCCACATGACATGCAGAAGGCTCATATGATAGACCTGTCACAATCAATTAAAACTCTCTGACACCATGGTTTTGCTATTAGGATCGATACTTCAGTATTCTGGACATGAACATATTTTGTCTCATTTTGTATCTCAGTGCAATGACTATGATGTACATACCTGAGGTAGCCGTTTATTGAAAAATTCTGTTTCTGGTTCCTGTAAGTCCATATGAGATTTTTCTTGTGAGGATGGTTGAGCAGGAACAGATGAAACTGCTTCTGATTGTTTCTTCTCACGCTCTGTTGACTTCTCTTTCACTTTCTTCCCTGTTTTCTTTTGCTTCTTATCCTTCACTTTGTCTTTTCCACTACGACCTAACAATAAGTTCTCCTCTGGCATGTTTCTTTGTTCGGCAATTGCTTCTTCGTAAGTCTTCTCTTTTATCCCGAACATTGAAATCACAAATATTACTACTGCACAAAGTACTACTACTCCAACACAGACAAGACCCGTTTGGATATCCATTTTTTACTGGAACCTGAAATGACAGTTAAAAAGAATAAATCAAAATCGTGTAGCATAAAATAATAAAAACGTTATTCTGTTTACAGGACACCGATATTAACCTATATTAACCGAATCCATCAGAGAACCTAAACAACAAATGTCACACATATTGTGTAAGTACTATGTGCGGTCGTGGTGTAACTACTGTATTTTCCACATTATATGAACACTGCGGTAGTTATTAAGTCTACAATCTATCGTATTTATTCGGATTCGTACTAATCACAGCACAGTACCTAAAATACTGTTACTTCGTAAACCGATTAAAATCAAGCACTTACTTCAAATCTTCGTAGCAGATTGCGTGGCAACCGCTGCCGCAAAACGGGGCCTCCGTTAGCCAACTTTAAGTAATAAATCACAGACTTACTACTCTCCCATTCACAACGGGTCTACAGTATCAGCTCGCTTCAGCATGTACGGCATTTAACACGAAAAACATACATTTAAAGTATTCACTTGAAGCTACTTTACTTCAACTATCAGCCACCTGCATTCGCCGTCTTCTAAGAGCTAAACCGACCAGGACGACAATTACGACCACGCCTATGGCAACCAGAACTGGTACTGATTGACACACACACACACACACTCAAACACGGATTACACGCATGCAACTCGACACATACGTGCCACGTCAAGTGGCTTTTTTGGCAACGCACCCTGGCTGTCGACACCTCACGCAGGAAACCAGAGACTATATCACACTTTCATTAATCTGTGTATCCTACATTGCAAAGACTGTATAATTTTATCCATGATTTCATCGTACCTCAAGGCATTGAAAACACCCAAATGGAGACAATGTCGGAATGTTGTGGTTGAGTGGACAGTGTGAGATATTCTTTTAATACCACACGCATTAACGTGATGTTGCAAGTGTTAACGGGGCATTTATTTGGAAGTTGCTTCTGTAAAGCACGGTTCTGTACATTCTGAAAAAAGCTGATATTGATTTCCAAATATTTTAGGTTATGAATGAATTGTCATGAGTTGGAGTAAATTAAGTGCGGAAGCTTTTGGGGAAGTTTGGAACGGGGAAGTATTCACAACATTAATCGCTTAGATTGCGTTTCTTAGGTGTTGTTAGATACTTGTGACTTCGACAATAATACAAAATGACCACATTGGCAATTCAAGGGTAAGAATAAAATATAATTACAAATTACGACATAAGATACAGACACCATTGAAGCAGAAAAGATTTACCGCCTTTGCCGTGACATATGTTCGTCTGTGCACAGATACATGAAATCCGAAAGTGAGCAAGCATGTCCTGGTTGTGTGGTGTAGTGTTCTGAAGTTTTAATTTATGTTAGGTCGTATGAATTTCAACCTACAACGAAACTTCAGGGTAAAAGTGCTCGTTAAAACGTTTTTATGAAGTTAAAGCTGTACCTATCCTTAACCGTGCACTGGAGGTACATTGTCAGTTTACTGCTGGGGGAGAGGTCAGTGGTAGACACTGGATCAGAGGTTGACCAGACCCTACCGCTGTTCTGGACATACTGACGAGGAGAAAAATTCCTGCCCCGCTGTGGAGTGAACTGTGGTATCCAGTCCACAGTCCTTTGTATTGCTGAGCTATCCTGACTTCCCTGTTTCCTTGTAGACAAATTTTAGTGACCATACGGCTTGCTGAATATTCCGAGGGCTGGGATTAACCTCTGATGGACAAAAAAAGGACACTGCTGTCCCATTAAATGTGCATCCCTTTCATGCAAAAGTGACAACATATTCCCACACCAAGCTTGTTTATTGAGCAGTGTTTTGGTCACAATGGAAACATGGCATTTAAGAGCTGTAGGCGTAAGGTTAATGCTATTTTCTGGTGGTAGCTGGCATGATCTGTAATGGCCAGATGCAGCAGTTCAGATATTGCTGTTGTTATTCTAGCCCATGTTGTTTCACCATAAATTGCAGTTTATGGGAATGTAACCTTAACAGTGTAAGTGTATGTGTTAAATGAGGCAGTGAAGATAGAACTCTTGCTTGTAGATATTGTAGGAAAAAAATGCTTATGTTATCTGATGTGTCACAAAAATACATAAGCTGCAACCTGTCATTAGGGGCCGGAAAGGTTAACACGTAAAAATATCTGTTCAAGTGTCGGAGACCAATGACAATAACAGATGTTCAATTCATGTTGTAGTCTTTTGAATTATCACACTGTGTACTCCGCTAAGTGGTCACCAGCTTTTCAGAACACATTGTCTCTATCTTCAGGGTAGAAGTAAAGATAGAGGCAGAATGTTTGTGCACAATGTTGGTAACTCTGTCAGACCACATGTTATACCCAAGAAGGCAACGAAGTGATATTTCACTGCTATAAAAACTTAAAATCTCACTTCAAAATTTGTGTCTTCCCAGATTTATGTACCCATGTAATGGCTAGCATTTTGTGTGTTTTCTGATGTGCAACATTTTTATAATGGACTTTTTAAAAACACGTACACTTTTATAACACTGAATTTTATTTCAGGGATGATGCTGGGTCGGAAGCCAATGAAATTAAGTTCAAAACATTAGAACAGAGTGCACTGTGTATTGTGTCAGACACGCCCCACATGAAAGAAGAAAGGTGAGACCTATTTCATATTGATGTAGTAGGCCAACAAATGTGCATATTTTACCAGGGTGCATTTGTTGGTCTACCACATGAATTTAAATATTCCTTTAATGCAAGATATGGAACATATGAAGGTAAAACATGATTTTTTATGAGTGTACTGGCTTTGAATGTAAAAATATCAGTCTGTATTGATAAAATATGAACAAAATTTGTTTTTTGAAAGATTTATTTTGTGAAGAATTGTGCATTAAGCCCTGCAGTACCATTTTTTTATTAACGTGTGTACACAGTACATATGAAATGCCTATCTTTATAAAGTTGTGTCAATGTACTGTTTCCAGGATATGATTTATGTAAATTAAAACTTCAATACCTTTGGTATATGACAGATATGGCAGGTCTTGGCAAGTTGTCTTCAAATCTAGCCACAAGCTCAAACATTTAGGAGCTGTTCTCACCATCCTATCTCAGGAATGAAGGAGACGTATAATGAACAGTGTGAAGCAGACCACTGACAATCTCTAGCTTGGATATAGGCATAGGGTCATCATTACCTGTTAACCTGCACTTTTGTACACATTGTCTGTTAGATACATTTCTTCATACCCAGGTGTGATAATTACAAATGTAATTGCAGGAAGGACATTAGTTCAATCATTGGCAGTAGCTTACAGTCAGTGAAGGACAGTGTCTATATTGGTTCCCAGATGGCAGTAGGAAAAGCAGAGGAGTAAGTGTTTGATAATAGTACTTGTTATGTTAGTATCATTTCATAGCATTATGATTTTTCTTTCGTTTACTGAATGCATTATGTCAATAACAATGTGATGTGTAACATGCCTTCTGGTTGTACTGCTGAGGCATGTGCAATTCTTATTGGAGGAATGGCTGAGAAGTAATGTAAATGAGCTGATCAGTTTAGAAAATACTTTATATATGCTTTAATTTGGCATTATTCACCACTGCATTAAGTGAGTGACCTGCAAGCAAATGGTAGTGCACAGGTTGCATTACGCACTTTAGACTTGTTATGGTCACCTGAGAGTGAAACAGAAATGAAGTAAAAGAACTGATGTGGTTATATATTGCATTATGCGCTATATTAAACGTTCTTTGGTCACCAGACGTTCAAACAAGATTATTTTGTAGCTTGTATTAAAATAATTTAGACAAAATATAGAGATTCTGTAGAGTGGGGGGCGGGATGAAGGGACTTTGTATGCTGTATGAGAAATGTGCAGAGGCTGTTGACTTTTCATGAAGAAGCTACTGGATCTGGAGTTCTAACCATGGTGTTGTTGAAGATGTGATGCTGTGTTATTGAGCAAGTATTATGAAGTTTTAAAGAACTGTAGTGACTTCATCTTTAGGGTCAAGCAGTCCAAGAAGTGTTGGAATGAATTACCTGACACACTGCACATCCCAGAAGACGTGAATCTTTGGAAACAGTTCATTTTATTTGATCCTACTTCATTGTTGAATTAAATTAAATTAAATTTGTATTTATTTTATTTTATTTCCACAGCTTCTATACAACCTTTCAGTAAATATTGGTTGTACCGATAGAAGACTGCCGTACGATACTTGAATAATGTGTTGGAGTTTTATATTTTTTTGCCAAAGTAATGAATTTGTAATTGTGTGTTACAGAATATCAATGGGGCAAACAGTTGTTAGCTGCCTGCAGACAATTGATGCTGTAAGTGAAGGGGCTAATACAGTTTTGGATCCACTGGGCATAGTGATTGAGGAAGTGCACATAACGGAAGAAGTTCAGTGGGAGCAGCAAGAGGTGCCATTCCACAGCCAACCAGAACATATGCCTTTCAATCAATTATGTCGTGTTTGTGCTTTAGAAACAGAAAATTTAGTGTCCGTGTTTGGAGAAGAAGGCACAGAATTGCAGTTGGTAGGGAAGATACATTGGCATTTACCTATTGAAGTAAGTTGGATGTGTTTCATGCAGGTGAAAAACAGCTATAATAACAGCAGATACTTAGCGTATCTGTTTTTGGTAGAAAAACTTGTGTACATCTGAAGATGTGTTCTGGCACTGTGGCACTTGGTAAGTGGTTCATGACAGTATGCAGGATTATGTTCCCTTCAATTTTATGGGCAATCGGTCCATGAAAAATGGACTGATTGCCCTTGAAGATGAAAACATCATGATCCTTGGATATGTTGCGAACCACAAACCCAGTGACACAGCACCTCATCACAGATTATTCAAATATTTGGCAACACCACTGTAAGAACCTCAAATGATGGGTGTTCAGTCAGGGTTGGCTGTTTTAGTTTCTGTTGCTTCCCTTCTGACAAATATAGTGATGATAGTTCATATACTCAGTGTTTTTGCTGAGGATTCAGGTCTTGTAGTATGTGACACTGTTTCATTGGATGAGCATTTCCTTACATTTTGAAGGATCATAGTGCCTTTATCTTGAAGGCACCACAATCCTTCAGAATGTTGGGCATCATTCACCCAAAGATACAGTGGCACATCCCATGAGACTTGATTCATCAGATGCAGAGAACACTGTAACAAGTGCCTGACCTGGAATGTTAAATGGTGAGTAAATAATTGAAAGAAAGTGTCCTATTACATTTTGTCAGAAGTAACCCATTCAGTGTTTGCAAGATGTGTTTACATAATACAGTTGTGTGTTGGGTAGGAATGTTGAGACATCAAGATGTTTATCCTTTTGGCGTCGGAATTATTTTTTTAAATTTTGGCACACTCTGTTTATAAAATGTGAATAATACAGGAACCAAACAGGTTAGAATTATGAAACAAACTGCATTTTGAAAAGAGAAAAAACGGAGAGTATATACCATGTTTAAAATATTCAGTACTTTTATTTGTTGAATAAATATATAAAATGTAATGTTTAGATGTCAGCAGTGCAGTACGACCACTATAGGGGTCATTAGGCGTCAAACGGTTAAGTGAACAAAGTTTTAATAACATGTAAACCATAAGATATCGTTCACAGCTCACTGAAAACTTCTGCCACCTGGAATAATTTGTTGTAACTGTTTTGGCTTATATAGTCGGGAATACTGTACTGAAAGCCATACTGTACTTAGGGGCATAAATTAATTTCAGTCTGTATTTTTAACACTTAATGTCTGAATTGGTTGAAATTTTGTATGAGAGGTTTGCAGATAATGCTGTTGAGATGTGTGAGTTTTATCAAAACTGGGTGAGGTAAGGCTGTATTTTTCTTATGCATGTAAAAAAAATTACATTGCGAAGTGTACCGTGCAACTGTAGGACATTTTGAAAGTGAAGAATCCCTTGGAAAAGTCACTGTGTTTCATCATGGATTACACCATTTACTATCTTGTCTGTGGACTTGCACATTTTGACTTCCAGGTCAGCAGAGAATGGATTAATGCACATGTTTATTTTAAATATCATTTCAGTACTATCGCTTGCAGGTTCAGAACAGTGTCGAGACTACAGTACCTAAATTGTTTTATGTTTTATGTCCATTTAGGTAAGGGAGGATGATAAATTGCCAGTGACGGTGTGTGCCTCCTGCATATCCAAATTGAATTCCTGTCATGAACTTGCCATTTCTTGTTTGAAGGCCAATGAAAAGCTGTGCAAGCTCTTCAATGTACATGAAACAAATTTGGTAATTGCACTTTATTAAAAGTACCTACAGGAAGTTGTCACAGATTGTCAAATTTATACCATATTACTGGATTCTAAAGGTGATGCAAAAGTGAAGAGTTGTTATTTATGAAAAAGTCATGATTTAATCTCTTTTGCACATATAGTAAGCATAATCACACATGTACTGTTTTACACACATGAATACTCTTTAGCACAAATTAAATAAAATTAGTTATTAAGATTTACCTTACTGAATATGTTGTATTTTATGAAGCCCACTGCATTTGATAATGTCGCACAGAATGTCATGCACATGAAGTTCAAAAACACATTGATCTAAGTGATGATATCCTGGAACATAACAGAATATTGTCTTCAGGTTTTTATGTTGGTTGATAAAATGGCAGTCTTCTTTTGGGCTTGTGCACCACACAGTGGTTAAATGTTCTCACTTTTTGGAGGAATGTATGGCCATCAATTTCAGTGACTGACTTGTTTCAAGTGCATGCTGAAGTGATGTGGGGGAAGAAATGATTGGTTATATCGGATGGTACATTTCTTCCTCAATAACACTTCATCATCCATTGGAAGCAATTCAGTCATACTGAAGATGGAGGAAGTATGGTCCTTTGAAACGTCAGAATATTTAACAGTATGTGGTGCAGAAACCCAGAACACCACCAGTGGATAATAAAATATCTTTCCTATCATATCTTGACCTTAAAAATGTGGTTCCCTTGACTACCAAATCCATGGAAGCAATCCATTGTGTAGCCAGCAATCATTGGATTAGTCACAAAATTCCTTTCCTTCTATGAACTTCATGAACCCTAACATGAGCTATGTTGTTTTCTTCGCAGCAATACATTTTTAACAAGTTGGTGACCAGATATGACACTGGAACCGATGGGATCTATTAGCACATTCGGCCTGAAAGTACCTTATCACCTTCAATGTCACTCACTGTGGAGGGAAATAGGCAGACACAGCACATACCTTACACATCTATAGAGCCTGTGCTCAAAGCCTAAATACTTCATAGCTCTAAAATAGACCAAGATGTGGCATAGGCAATGTAGGAAAATGTAAAAGCATAAATTAATATAGTCCATAAACTACAGGCAGCTGTCAAACTCTTTTGAATTATGCATAGTCTGTTGACAATGACAGGAATACAAATTCTGAAATTTCATGTTATATAATGTTCTCTTTTGCTTGCTTATTTGATCTCTTGGGTTTAAATAGTATCCTTAGCATTTTGTTTCAAAATATGTGCATTTATTTTACTCTGTCAAAGTAAGATATTGCATATCACATAGCACTGCAGTATTTATTAGGGCATATTTTGGGAGCAGAGATGTGAATAGCAGATCCTCAGACAGGTGCCACTAAAGTGACTGTTTTTGTTAGATTTTCTTTGTATGTAATGTTAGGCCCTGCCATATCTCAGGTGGCTAATTGCTAGGCTTCCACTGTGGAGGTCTGGGTTCAGTCCCAGGCCAGTCAGTACGTGATTTGTGGTGGACAAGGTGGCAGTGGGATAGGCTTTTCTCTGAGAACGTGGTTATTTCCTGTCAGTGTTATTCAGCCAATGCTCTGTACTCATTGATTCATCTGTGCTTGTCAGTGTCATTAAATCTTTGGCACCAGAGTTAAGTGCCCAGTGCACTCTGCAAAAAACCAGGGGTTTAAATGGCCACCCATTACTGTGTGTGCTTTTGGCCAATGAATTTAAGTGATGTTCAGTTTGCTTATCTTCACACTGCATGCTGACTTAAGTCATCTTTTGGTGCAGAAGGGCCAACACACATAACAAATGTTAGTATGATCCTGCATAATTATCATACAGTCTATGTCTTTGATAAATTTTTGCATTGTGCTGTTGTAACAAGCATATTGTTAAAACATTTGATGGAAATTTATGCAACTGGAAATATTGTAGTTTTTTCCTGCCAGTCAGCTTTGATTATTTGTATCATGGTAAGTTTCTGCATGTTGTCAGTTAAGAATGCTATTCTTGTAATTTGTTTCAGACTGATTTTGGAGAAAAGAGTAATTTTGCGGCAGCACACTTGAAAATTAATAGGACATTGGACACCTCTGATAAAACACGTCTCTCCAGAGAAAACTTAGTAAGTAATGCAGTGTAGCATGAGCATGAAAATAGATTACAAGGCATGTTCAAAAAGATACCGAACTTTTTAAATTGCGTGCCAACCAGCAGAGAGAGTGTGCTGCAGCTACTGAGTGCACCTAGCATCAGGTTTTGACAAACTGCCATTTGTCCCGTTTCGCTATGAGCATTAGTCGTTGAGCTACATCTGCTGAACTGAGCACGTGCACAAGCTCTTCGTTGGATTAGTGACAAAGTGACAATGAAAGAGCTTGAAGAACAACGTGTGTGTGTGTGTGTGTGAAATTTTGCTGCAAACTTGGTAAAAATTTTGCAGAGACATTTCAATTGCTTAACCAAGCATATGGGGAGGACTGTATGAGCCGAACGCATTGCTATGAGTGGTTTAAGCTTTTTAAAGAGGGCAGAATGTCAGTTGGTGAAGGTACCAGGCCTGGACAACCTTCCACATCAACAAACAATGACCATGCTGAGAGAGTTCATGCTGTGATTCATGGAAATCATCGTTTAACTGTCCGAGAAGTTGCTGACAAAGTGGGTATCAGCATAGGATCTTGCCATCAAATGTTTACTGAAAAACTAAAGATGTGTCACGTCAGTGCAAAATTTGTGCCGCGTTTGTTGACTGATGATCAGAAAGAGAACTGTGTTGAAATCAGTCAGGAACTGCTTCCCAATGCAAATGGTAATGAAAACTTTCTTAAGAACATAATAACCGGAGATGAGATGGTTAATGGGTATGATGTTGAAACCAAGATACAATCATCGCAGTGGATGGGGAAAGGGTCTTTCAACCAAAAAAAGCATGGATGAGTCAGTCAAAGATCAAGGTGATGTTGGCTGTGTTTTTTGATTGGGAAGACATTGTCCATTGTGAATTTGTACCATGTGGTCAGATGGTAGGCAGTTGTACCAGGAAGTTTTAGCATGTTTGAGGGATGCTGTGCTCAGGAAGAGGCCTGAACTGTGGGAAAACCAGACTTGGATGTTGCACCACGACAATGTGCTGGCTTACGTATCGTTCATCATCCGCATTTATCTGGCAAAACATCAGATATCCGTTGTGCCCCATCCACCCTATTCTCTGGACTTAGCCCAAGTAGATTTTTTTCTGTTTCCCAAACTTAAAACCACTTTGAAAGGATATCATTTCCAAACCATAGAGGAGATTCAGGAAAATGCGATAAGAGAACTGCGCGCCATCATAGAAAGTTCGTTCCAGGAAGCATTCCAACAATGGAAGAAACATTGGGAACGGTGTATCACCA
>Ga0123357_10003304_pt1 | contig 18419 bp, 13 predicted proteins | sample TergutEmb28metaG_FD_89873 | JGI IMG/M metagenome (GOLD analysis project Ga0123357, IMG submission 89873) | Embiratermes neotenicus P4 segment gut microbial communities from Petit-Saut dam, French Guiana - Emb289 P4 | ecosystem: Host-associated > Arthropoda: Insects > Digestive system > Gut ...
TGACAAAAAGCGAACTGTCAAAAGAAAGTCCGCATTTCCCGCTGCCCGTTCAAAAAGAGCAGTATTCGCTCGGCATGGCGGGCAATGTCGCCGTGAATATAAAAGCTCTTGGAGCGCAGGTCTATTTTATCTCGTGTATATCAGACGACTGGCGCGGTTCGATTTTCAAGGCTCTTATGGCAAAAGAAAAAATATCTACTGATTACCTTGTCGAATCCGGCGATATTATAACCCCAGCATACATAAAACCGGTAAAAAAAGGCATATCGTCCATATTCAGCGAAGAACCTACGTTTGATTTTTTGAATTATAAAAATTTCGATATTAAATTGGAAGACAGAATTATCGACAATTTAAAGAGTTTAAAAGGCAAAATAGATTTGCTCCTCGTTTACGACAGATTATTGCACGGCTGCATGACATACAGAGTGCGTGAAGTCATATGTTCAATGGGATATGACGTGAAAGTTATCGCAGACAACAGAGATAAGGCGGATAAATACAAAAACGTTATAATAAAAACCAATGAAACAGGAGTATCAAATCTTACCGGCATGAATGTATTCGACGGATTTTTGCCGGAAAATTTAAAGTCTGCGGCGAGAAATATAAGCAGCCGGACAAATTCGCCCATATTTATTACGCTCGGCAAAAAAGGCGCGTTTTTTTACAACAATGCCAGCACCAGTTTAGGTATGCAGAACAGTTATTATTCGGAAGCCGTTCCCAACGATACGCCAATCGACGTCGCCGGAGCGGGAGACGCGTTTATGTCTGCGATAGGCGTTGCTATGGCATCGGGAGCGGCGGGAAACGAAGCGTTGGAAATCGGCAATTTAGCGTCGGCAGTCGTTATAAAAGCAATCGGCGAAAAAGGTACGGCAAATAAAGATGAGATTATCGCGAATTATAAAAAAGTGAGCAGGCAATAAAATTTAAAGAAAGGGAAATTTTATATGTTTACAGAAGAAAACATAAACGAAAGCACAATAAGTGAATTGCAAGATGCCATGCAAAAAAACGAATTGACTTCCAGAAAATTGATATTGCATTATCTTTCGCGCATTGCCTCAATTGATAAATGCGACGGCGGACTTAATTCGGTTTTGGAAGTTAATCCCGACGCGTTGTTCATTGCAGATACGCTTGACGCAATGCGGGTAAACGGCACAGTCCTCGGTCCGCTGCACGGCATACCGGTGATGTTAAAGGATAATATTAGCACGGGCGACAAAATGCACACGAGCGCGGGTTCTGTCGCTCTACAGGATAATTTTGCGCCGTATGACGCGCATATTGTCAAACTCCTGCGAGAAGCGGGCGCGGTTATTCTTGGCAAGACAAATATGACAGAGTTTGCCAATTATATGACGCGTGAAAATATGCCTACTGGTTACAGTTCAAGAGGCGGACAAGTATTGAATCCATATAACAAAGACAAACACCCCGGCGGTTCAAGTTCCGGTTCGGGAGTGGCAGTTGCGGCAGGGTTGTGTACGGTTGCGATAGGGACAGAAACGGCAGGTTCTATCATGTCCCCAGCTATGCAAAACGGGATTGTAGGCATCAAACCTACGCTTGGTCTTGTCAGCAGAAGCGGTATAATCCCCATTTCAAGCACTCATGATACAGCCGGACCTATGGCGAGAACAGTTCGGGACGCCGCTGTTCTGTTGAGTGTAATTGCACAGCCCGACCCAAATGATTTTGCTACTCAATCCCGCAAATTTTCACTTGTCGATTACACAAAATATCTTGACAAAGACGGACTCAAAGGAGTACGAATAGGTATAAACAGGTCGCAGAAACTTGACAATTTTGCTTTGTCTGAAGAAGAAAAAGCGATATTTGAAAATATGTGCAAAGTTATTTCTAACGCAGGCGCATTATTGATTGATAATGTTAATATTGATGCCGAAAGTGGTCCGCCTTTCAATATGAGAGAAATCATGCAAAATGAATTTAAAGCGTGTATGAATTATTATCTGTCAACACTCCACGGAAGCACGAAAATAAAGACAATGAAAGATATAATCGAATATAATCAGGCAAATGCGGCAGTCGCTTTAAAATATGGTCAGAGCATTTTGCTTGAAGCAGAAAATAATACATCAGGTACAATGACAGAGCCGAAATATATTGATGCGCTTAATAGAAGAGAAGAAGTTATTGCCGAATTTAACAGATTATTTGACGATAATAATATAGATGTAATGGTATGCGAAACATTCACAAATATTGCGGCATTTACGGGATTTCCAAGTATGACTGTTCCAATCGGACAAAAGCAGGATAAAATTCCGATTGGTTCGTTCTGGATTTCCCGTAGATTCGATGAAAAATCACTATTTCGCGTTACATATGCTTTGGAGCAAATTTTAAATGCAAGATATAACCCATGCAAATAATAAAAATTTTAAAAATATAATAAGGAGAAATGTGCAAATGAAAATTATGAAAAAATACGGATTCAATATGCTTTGGATGTTTTCTTATTACGGTAAAGAACCGCAGGCGGTAAATGAAAAACAGCTTGATTTTATCGCGAAACACGGATTTAATTTTATCAGAGTGCCAACGGATTATAATTTCTGGACTAAGGATTTTGACTATTTTCACCCGAATGAAAAAGTTTTTGAGCTTATCGACAAATATCTCGAGGAGTGCAAGAAAAGAAAACTGCATATGTGTCTTAATTTTCACAGGGCACCCGGATACTGTATAAACGCCAACGACAGGGAAAAACATAATCTGTGGACTGACGAGCCTGCGCAGGAGGGATTTATATATCTCTGGGAACATTTTACAAGGCGGTATAAAGGCATACCGTCAAGCGAACTTAGTTTCGATTTGCTCAACGAGCCGCCGTCCGTCGGACAATATGAATTTACAAGAGACAAACATGAATATGTAATGCGCAAGACTATAAAAGCGATACGTGCTATCGACCCAGACAGGGAGATTGTTCTCGACGGAATAAGCGGGGGCGGGGAGGCTATTCCCGAACTTGCGGACGCTGGCGTTATACACAGCGGCAGAGGTTACGCGCCGTTTGAAGTCAGTCATTATAAAGCGGGTTGGTGCGGAGTCAAAGACGAGGACTGGATAACGCCGGTTTATCCGGGCGTTATGCACGGCAAACAGTGGGATAAAAACGCGCTCACGGAATATTACAAGCCGTGGATTGAAGTCGAGAAAAAAGGCGTAGAAGTTCATATCGGCGAATTCGGATGCTTCAATAAAACGCCGAACGACGTGGCTCTGCGCTGGCTCGGGGATTTGATGGCTGTATTTAAAGAAAACGGCTGGGGATATTCTATGTGGAACTTTGACGGTTCTTTCGGGATAGTAAATCACGGCAGACCGGGCGCGGTCTATACGAAGATAGACGGTTTTGACGTCGACAAAGCCCTTATGGATATTATGCTCGAAAATATGATTAAATAATTCGGGAAAATATGGATCATTTGAAAATTACTAACGTCTAATTTAAAATAAAAATACAAGAATTTATTTATTTTTGTGAAGTAAGGAGCATATATTATGAAATTTAGAAGAATGAAAATGATACTATTGATTCTTGCGGTAACGGTAATGATTTCCGGAAATGTCTGGGGGATTGATTTTCAGTTGAATGACGGCTCGGGACAAACAAAAAAATCTGCTATATCAATTAATGATATTACAGAAAATGTAATGAAAAGCGGCAAAGAACAGACGGATTATATCGGGTTTTACGTTGAAAATCCCACATATATTTTAAACGGTGAAGAAAAACAAATCGACGCGAATAATAAAAAAGTGTTTCCCTACATGAAAAACGGAAATATATACATACCTGTGCGCTGTATAGCCGAAGCATTAGGCGGAAGCGTTGAATGGGACGTTAAGACAAACACCGCTGCAATTAAAACTGAAAACGGAGACGTTATCACTATTGCGGCAAACTCGAATGTGATAAAAACGGAAAATAAAGATAGTGAAATAAAAATGGACGCGAACGCGGAATTAATCGAGGGACGGTTATATGCCCCGGCGGCTTCGCTGGCAGAAGCTTACGGTAAAAATATGTTATATGAACAGGGTTTAATTATTATTTCATATAAAAAATATCTGCCGGACGACGCGGGAGACAAAGCAAAAATAGACGCGTTTATAGATAAGTTTACCGGGATAACTGCTGTCGGCAGTAAAGAAAAACTCGCAGAGTTGTTAGGGTATAAACTTGACAGCGATGGAAATATAATATATCCTGCCCTTGAAACCACTATGGTTGAATATACTATGCCTACTGTTCCTATTATGGCAGCGCCTGAAACTACGCAAGTCACCGCGCCTGTAGCCGCCGTTCCCGCCACAGAAGCAACGATAACGGCGGATACGGCAATGTCTGCAAGCAACACTGCCGATTACTCAACAACAAACATTCAGGTGCAGGGCGTTGACGAAGCCGACATAATAAAAACTGACGGACAGTATATCTATTATGTGCGGAATCAGACGATAGAAATAGTTAAAACAAACAGCGACGGAAGTTTTGAATATATGTCTTCATTTAAATTTACAGACAAAAATAATTTTAATTTCAGCGACATATTTATCGACGGCGCACGTATAATCGCAATCGGGAATTATTACGGGAATGACGGCTCGCACACAAAAGCTGCCGTTATCAGCACGGAAGATAAGAAGAATCCCACACTTGAGCGTTCCGTAGAAGTGAAAGGTAATTATATAACTTCGCGTAAAATCGGAAACAGCATTTATTTAGCGGCAAATTCCTATTTCGGGTACGGTAACGATTGGGAACACATAATGCCGACATACATGGATACCGCAGTATCCACCAGTATGCGCGAAATAGGATATGACAGACTGTATTGTTTTCCTGTTATGTATGACCGGAGTATGACTACGCTTGTCGGATTTAATATCGACAGACCTGAAGAAGAGGCGTTTATCGAAACATTCCTCGGTTGCGGGAATAATATATATATGTCGGAAAACGCTATGTATATAGCGGCGGTCAATTATAACAATAACGGCAATGAGACAGTAATAAATAAATTCGCGGCAGACGACGGCAAGCTTGTATTTGTAAAAAGCGGGACTGCTCCCGGAACGATTCTCAATCAGTTTTCAATGGACGAATATCAGTCATATTTCCGCGTCGCGACAAATAACTACAAATACAACGGATTATACGTTTTTGATAATACTATGCAGATTGTTGGAAAGATAAACGACATAGCGCCCGGAGAAAATATTTATTCAACCCGTTTTATGGGCAATCGCGCGTTTGTGGTAACATTCAGGACGCTTGACCCGCTTTTCGCAATCGACTTGTCCAATCCTGAAAAGCCCGTTGTAATGGGCGCGCTCAAAATCCCCGGTTACAGCAATTACCTGCAGCCTTACGACGAAAACCATTTAATCGGTTTCGGCAAAGACACCGAAATCAATAAATACGGCGGAGCTTATTATACAGGCATGAAAATATCGCTTTTCGACGTGACGGATATAACCAATCCCATTGAAATGTTTGTCGAGACGATAGGCGTCAGAGGCACTGACTCCGAATTGCTCACTAACCACAAAGCATTACTGTTCTCAAAAGAAAAAGGGCTTTTGGCATTTCCAGTAACAGTATATGAAACACCCGAAAGCGGATTTTCGTCATATGCGTCATACGGGACATTCACTTTTTCAGGTGCGTACGTATACGACATAAGTCTGACCGACGGATTCAAGCTCAAAGCCAAAATAAGCCACATGACCGCCCAAGATATGCTCAAAGCATCGGATTATTGGAGCGGAAATCCGGATTTAGCTATACATAGACTGCTTACAATAGGGGATAAGCTTTACGCCGCATCTAATGAGAAATTAACGTCGTATGACCTGAAAACAGTCAATCAGCTTGGAGAAGTTGATTTTGACAACAATAATAATTAAACAGAAAAATTTAAACTGGCGACTATGACGAACGCATTCGTCATAGTCGCCCCTACAAAAAACGAAACTTTCAAACAAATAATAAATTTTAGGAGTTTTTAACGTGTCTATGTTTAATATAAAAAGAAATTTTTACGGCAAATTAATTTTTCTGTTAGTTTTTATTTTTGTTGTGCAGTCTTTTTCGGCTTGTTCCAGTAAAAACAGCAATAACAATAATAACGAAACTAATGACGGCGAAAATACTACGTCTGCAGACAGTTCCGCAGAAACAACCGAACAGGCAATTTCAGACGATGTTCCCGAATTGAATTTTAACGGAGAAACTGTGTCAATTTTGTACAGGGATTACATGCAATACGAAGTGACAGCGGAAGCCGAAAACGGCGACGTGATAAACGACGCGGTTTACAGAAGAAACGCCAAAATAGAAGACCGATTCAATATAAAGTTTAATATGATATCGACAAAAGGCGCGTGGGATTATAAAGACGACTTTGAAAATAAAGTCAAAAACAGCGTTTCGGCTGGCGATAACGAATTCGAAATAATAGACGGTTATGCGGCGTACATACTTGAACTTACATTCGGCGGTTATTTAAACAACTGGAAAGACATTCCGTATATAGGTTTTGACAAGCCGTGGTGGAATCAGAATTTCATTAACGAAATGACAATCAACGGGAAACTTTATTTCTTAACGGGCGACCTCGCTCTTTCGACAATATGGGAATCAAACGCGCTGTTTTTCAATAAAGTAATGTGGCAGAATTACGGATTTGAAAATCCGTACAATATGGTAAAAGCAGGCAAATGGACTTTGGATAATATGGCGCAGATAACAAGACAAGTGTCGAAAGATTTGAACGGCGACGGCAAATTCGACGAAAGCGATTTATACGGATATGTAACCGACACATATAATCAGGTGGACGCTTACACCATAGCGTTGGACGCTCCCGTCACCGCAAAAGGAAACGACGGACTGCCACAATTTATAATCGACCAGCCCAGATATACGGAAGCGTTTACGAAACTGTATGATTTTATGAGGGGAGACGTATCGACTTTCGCGGGAAATAAGCAGCCTACAAGCACGGATATTTACAGCATGTACCGCCCGATGTTCCAGAATCAGCAGGCGTTGATACTTGCCGAATATCTTGGCAATTCTTCTCAAATGAGAGGTTTCGATTTTGACTTCGGAATACTGCCTTTCCCGAAATATGACGAAAATCAAGCGGAATATAAAACAATGCCGCAAAACGGTTATACTATGTTCTGCACCCCTGTGACAATTCAGAACCCCGAAAAAATAGGAGCCGTAACAGAGGCAATGGCGGCTGAAAGCTATAAAACGGTTCTTCCTGCATTTTACGACGTCGCATTAAAAACTAAATATGCGCGCGACGACGAGAGCGCGGAAATGATTGATATTATACGCGACGGAATAAGTTTTAACTTCGGGATAGAATATGCTTTTACTATCGGAGGCTCAAATAACTGGCGAGGCTTAGTAACAGATAAAAATTCCAATATTACTTCATGGGTTGACAAAAACCTGCCCAAATTGCAATTAGGGCTTGAAAAGGTATTGGCGATATACGAACAGTAGGATTATTCTTTCGTTTCGTACCAGCTTCTGCCGACGGAAATATCCGCAATAAGCGGCACGCTCATCTGATATACGTTTTCCATTTCATGTTTTACTATTTCTTTCACCGTTTCGAGTTCGGATTTTTCAGTCTCGAATATCAGCTCGTCATGCACCTGAAGTATAAGCTTGCTTTTGAGATTTTCCTGTTTGAAACGCTTATGGCAGGCAAGCATGGCGAGTTTTATTATATCTGCGGCAGACCCCTGTATGGGCGTGTTTCGCGCAACTCTTTCGCCGAACGAGACGATATTCTTGTTAGTGCCCTTGAGTTCGGGGATATATCTTATTCTGTTCAATATAGTTTTGACATAGCCGGAATCTTTGGCTGACGAGATAACATTATCCATAAATTCTTTTACTTTGGGATATTTCAAAAAGTAACTTTCGATATAATGTCTTGCTTCAGCGACGGATACGCCTATATCTTCGGACAGAGAAAAATCTGATATTCCGTAAACTATGCCGAAGTTTACAGCTTTAGCTTTTCTGCGCATTTCAGACGTCACTTCGTTTTCCGGCACTCCGAACACCTGCGAAGCCGTGAGTCTGTGAATGTCGATATTGTTTCTGAATGCGTTTATAAGGGTTTCGTCGCCGCTGATATGCGCAAGAACGCGCAGTTCTATCTGCGAATAATCCGCGTCCACAAGAACGCGCCCGCCGTTTAAATCGTCCAAATCATCTAAACTTTCCAAACTGACAAAATTATCCGCGATAAAAAATTTGCGTATTTCTTTGCCGAGAGAAGTTCTTACAGGGATATTCTGCAAATTCGGTTCTGTTGACGATAATCTGCCTGTCGCTGTTATTGTCTGATTGAATGAAGTATGCAGTCTGCCGTGTGAATCCACGAGTTTTATGAGTCCGTCGCAGTATGTCGATTTTAATTTTGTCACAGCCCTGTATTCCAAAATAAGAGGAACTGCGGGGTGCAAATCCATGAGTTTGAACATAACGTCGATGTTTGTCCCGTAATGACCGTTTTTGCCTTTTTTGCCGTATGGCAATTTTAACTTGTCAAACAGTATTTCCCCAAGCTGTTTCGGGGAATTTATATTAAATTCTTCGCCGGCGAGCGCATATATTTCTCTTTGCATCGCTTCCGATTTTTTGTTTAGTTCTTCACCGAACTTAAACAGACTGTCGCTGTCGATTAAAAATCCGGCGTCTTCCATATCTCCGAGGACAAAAGCAAGGGGAATTTCCACTTCGTAATATAAATTTTCGAGTTCAAGTTCTTTAAGTTTCTGCGACATTGCATTGTATAATTCGCAGTAAACCGCGTTTTCCGTATATTTATCAGGATTTTCTAATCTGTCGGGCATATCCAAATATCTGTAAACAAGAGAAGCTGTCTCGTATTTTGTTTCTGACGGATTTAAAACATATCCCGCGAGTTCAAAATCAAAAGCAAATATATTGTTTTCGAAAATTATCCCGTGTTTCTTTAATTCCAAATATATATTTTTTATATCCCTTGTGCAGATTTTAAATTTGCCTGAAAAGACTGAAGTCAAATCAGATATATTTTCAAACGTTGATTTAAAAAACAATTCGCCGTTATTGATATATATGCTTTGCGAATCAAAATCGGGAGTGATAAACAATAATTCGCCGTCTTTTAATTTTGAAGAAACATCGCATATATTTATATCTTCGAATTTGATTTTATAATCTGTATTTGATTTTGGGTCAATATTATCAAATCCGTCGAATAAATTAATCTGTTCGCTTGCCGATAAATTAAGTTTCTTTATAATACTGTTAAGTTCAAGTTTTTTACAAAAATCGTATAATTTAACTCTGTCAATATCTTTTTTCTGTATAAAATCTCCGTCATAAACCGGCACAGTACAGCATATTTCCGCAAGTTTTCGGCTCATAAAAGCATTTTCTCTGCCGTCGGTTAATTTTTGTTTATTCGCAGGAGTGATTTGCAATTTTCCGCCGTCCAATTTATTATAGATTTCTTCAAGAGAGTTGTTTTCCTGAACGAGTTTTAAAGCGGTTTTTTCGCCTATGCCTTTAACGCCGGGAATTTCGTCCGAAGCGTCGCCCATCAGCGACTTGACATCGATTAACTGGTTCGGTTCAACGCCGTATTCAGATAAAATCTTCTCGTGATTATATTCCGTCACAGACGTGTTAGACGAGAAAAAAACCGTGACATTATCCGAAATCAACTGAAAGGAATCCCTGTCGCCTGTCAGAATATACGTCATAACGCCGGACTGTTCGCCTCTTTTTGCAACTGTGCCGATTATGTCGTCCGCTTCAAATCCCTCTTTAGTCAAGACGGAAAATCCGAATATACCGCATAAATCTTTGACATACGGAAGCTGCATCGCAAGTTCGTCGGGCATACCTTTCCGGCTGGCTTTATAACCGGAATATGCGAGATGCCGGAAAGTCGGGGCAGGCAAATCAAAAGCGACGGCGGCGTAATCCGGCGAGAGCTGTTCGATATATTTGATGAGTTTATTTGTAAATCCCAAAACCGCGTTTGTGTAAATGCCGCTTTTTGTCGAGAGCTGCGGCATACCGTAATATTCCCTGTTTATTAAACTGTTCCCGTCGATTATAAACATAACTTTTGATTTATTTTCCATAAAACGCACCGTTTTTCTTTTTATTTTGTATGGTATACTACCGAACACCACAAATTGGAATAGAATCGTAGGGACGAACTGTGTTCGTCCGTCAAATTAGCACAATATTCACGGACGAACACAGTTCGTCCCTACAAATTATACCATTCACCAGTATATAATTATATCATATATTTATTTTATTGTCTACAAAAAATTTTTGAAATTTTGATAACCAAACCGTTTTTTTACCGACTATATAAGTGTTGAGCTTAACGAAAAAATAAATGAAATAAATGTTAATACAAATGAGGTTAAACAAGCGAATGAATGAAGTTTTTATGCTGATCAACGACAAAAATTTTCTTGACAGCCTTTACGGATTTGCTTATAAACGCACAAATAACTCATATGAAGCTGAAGATTTATGTTCGGATATTGTATTAGCGATTTTATCCGCAGTACATAAAAATTCTGATATAAATAATCCTTACGCCTTTGTATGGACTGTCGCCCGCCGAGTATACGCCGATTTTTCCGAAAAACGCAAATATTCGGCAAACGCGTTTATTACCGGCGAATATTCCGATGAAGTTATTAATGTCCGTACTGACCCTATTGACGAATATCTTGAAAGTGAGAACGACAAAACGCAGATAAGGCGCATTATGCGCGAGATATGCTTTTTGTCAAAAATTTACAGAGATGTGTGCGTGATGTATTATCTCGACGAAATGAAAATATCGGATATAGCAAAACGGTTGGAAATCACTGAAAACGCGGTCAAACAGCGACTTCATTCGGCTCGTGAAACCATTAAGAAAGGTGCGAAAAAAATGAATACGACAAATTTAACTTTAAACCCCATAGACATAGTTTATTTAGGCTCAGGTAATCCTGTAGGGAATGATCCGCGTACTGTTGCGGAACGCAGTTTTTCGAAAAATCTTGTATATCTCTGCAAAAACACAGAACGCAGTGCAAAAGAACTTGCCGACATTCTCGGGGTGCCGATGCCGTTTGTCGAAGAAGAAGTTGAAATTCAATTAAAAGGCCAAAACGGTTATTACGGGCTTATTAAAAAGACCGAAAACGGCAAATATATTTCAAACTTTATTATTATCGATTACGACGATTACATGAAAGTAAATGAGATGTATAAGAAAAATACGGACATTATAACGCAGAAATTCGATTCCTACATCAAGAAAAACGAACAGAAAATTCTCGGCTTGCCGTTTTTGAATAAACAGACAGATGTGCGTTTTATCGCATGGTCGCTCATATCGAGAGTGAACTGGTGGTTTTCGGGAAATGTTGAGGAAAGAATCGAGGAAAAATATTTTTCAAATATTGAACCGACAAAACGCGACCTTTTCATATTCGGAATAGCGGCAAAAGAAGGGAAAAACATTGATACAGGATTTTATGGCTCTATGGATATCTCCGGAAATGATATCGGGGGGTATAAAGAAGTATTTTTATCCAATATTCAAGGCAGACGCATAAACAAACATTTTTCTTGCGGCCATAATATTTCTCAAGATATTCAGTTGCTTTTGACAATCAAGGCAATTAACGGGCTTCCTTTGTCGTCTCTTTCCGAAGAAGAAAAAGAGACTGCGGCAAAAGCGATTGAATCCGGGTATATCCGCAGAGAAAACGATACTTTGTATCCGAAAATTCTTGTAAGTGAAAACAGTAAAATATACGCAGATATTATAAACGATTTTATAGGAGAGACAAACGAACTTATTGAACCTGTCGTTGACGAAATGTACAAATTTATACAAAAATATGTGCCCAAGCATTTAATGGGCGAATATAAATTATTTGTCAATATGACAGCGAGCGGTTTGCTTGACGGTATGATAGAAAAGTGCATTGAACTCGGGACGCTCATACCTCCTGAAAAAACGCCGTCTGCCGAAGGTGTTATTATGGTAGTCACAAAATAAATTTATATTATATTTTAAAAACCCGATTTATATCAATTTATAAATCGGGTTTTATTATTTGATTTATTCTTAGTTATTCTACCTCGGTGAAATCTTCTTTAGCAAGCCCGCATACAGGGCAAACCCAATCTTCCGGCAAATCTTCAAATTTTGTTCCCGGAGCGATATTGCTGTCCGGATCGCCTGTTTCTGGATCGTAAATATATCCGCACGGACACTCGTATTTTTTCATAAGATATCAAAACCTCGCTTTTTACTTTTATATTATTGTTCTGTATATTTAAGTATTTCCTCCGGCAAAGTTTCAGGCGCCGCCGAAGCTGTTATTATACATTCAAAATTGTTTTTAGAAGATAAATTGTCTGCAAGTTTAAGAAAATTTGCAAAACAATCTGTATCCCCGCCGCATATTTTCAGAGCGGAATCTATAAAAACATGGGTTATATCGTAATTTGCGGCATAAAGTCCACAGACAAGTCCGTACAAAGCATAGCCATTGTTTATATCGTATTCAGTAGTGTCAATCAATCTGGCTTGATATTTTATATCGTATTTTAGTTTTTGCCCCTTTTCAATACAAACCACATTTCCCGCTGAAGTCCGCAATGCTTCGTTTGCCAAATCTATAAGCGTCTTTGTTTTTCCTGTTCCTTTTACTCCGACAATTAATTTTACCATAAAATTAAATTTCTCCTTTATTATTTTATAATTTTATATAAATTTTATAAAATATATATCGTTATATATTATACACTAAAATTATTTAAATTTCAATATGTATTTTATGTATTTTTACGTAGAAATTATAAATTTTATTCATCCCAATTTTTGAAATTCTTCTACCGTCTTGGAAATTGCCGTGTCAAACGAATCTTTTTTCTTGTCGTATGTGGAAACGAAATCGCGGCTCTTGGTTCTGTACATATCCTCAAGAATAGTGCCCAGACCCTTCCAGTTGAACATCGTCGCAAGGTCGAATACGCGGGTGGCGAGAATTATGTCGAGCATTCCGATAGATTCTTCGTCCCTTAAAAATTTGCCGTTTATTGAAATATCATAATATGCGGGTCTGACAGTATACCGGGATTCAGCCGACAAAGCCTCTAAAATTATACCTGTTCTGTCCAAACCGTGGTTTGATACGGGTATTGAAAGTGCGGAAGCCGTCGGGTGAACATAATGCGCGTAATCCTGCTGGTTCGCATCAAATTTCGGCATTGGGACTATCCCGAAGTTTGTCTGCATATTTCTCATGCGTATAACAATCTGCAAAGCGGTTATGTAAAATAAAGCGCGGTCATCTTCAAATACTTTCTGGCATACCTGAAACGGCTGCAAATCCCCGATGGCTTTTATATCCCAATAGTTATACGACGTATTATTGTCGTACATTAAATCGTATATTTTAGCAATGACAGATTCGGAACGGTCTGTATCCATTTCTGTGTACGGCAAATCGTTGGCGTCTTTATTTGCAATTTTTTCCTGCGCCGCAAGATAAAACGCAGTCATGTTCTCGCCCTGGGAAACGTTGCCGTAAAAATCGTTTTCGTCCATTTTGCCGTCGCCGTTCAAATCTTTTGATACTCCTTTGCACATCTCTATAAGTTTGTCGAACGTCCATTTTCCGTTTTTTACTATATCATACGGGGTTTCAAGTGCAAGATCGGCTATCAGCTTTTTGTTGAATATAACAAGCCATGTCGCGTCGTTGTCCATTATAAACAAATCCCCGACGGTGAAGAACAATTTGCCGCCTATTGTAAGGTCTGCGTTTGCTTTTTGGTCCCACCACGGCTGCGATAAATTTATATACGGAACCTGTTTCAGGTCTGTTAAATTGCCGGAAGCGGCAAGAGTCGCCTGGTCGAACATATTGGGAACAACCGCGTCATATGAATTGTCTCCGGCGGCGACGCTTTTCTTTACGGGGCTGACCATGTCCCCGGATGTCGAGGGAACTTCAGTGATTTTTATGTTTAATTTATCCTCGACATAGTTGTTGCGTTTGTAAACTGCGTCGTTTATCGGTTCTCCCGTTTCCTCGCTTGCGGATATATCCTGGCTTGCCCATTCGTTGTAAGCCGGTCCTTTGGAATAGATTTTGAATTCATAGCCGTTAAAGTTGCTGTCCGGCAAATCGGGCAGTATTTTTTCAGTTGTTGAAGCGGCTGAAGTGTCTGCCGCTATCGTTTCACCGGGATTTTGGGATGTGCCGTTTTGATTGCCGTTTGTTTTCTGACTGCACGAAAAAACGCTCGTCAATATTGCGGCTGTAATTATCAGGCATATTATTTTTTTGCTCATAATTTATAGTTAATCCCCTATACAATATAAATTTTATTATTTTATATTTATTTGCACAAATCCAAAACTTTTTTGATTGTCGCCGCGCTGTCAACAGTCGGACTGTACTCAAGACCTACATATTTATCGTATCCCAAGTCTTCGATTGCCTTAAATACGTTTTTATAATTTATTTCGCCGGTGCCGGGTTCATGACGCCCCGGAACATCCGCGACGTGAAAGTGTCCGATTAAATCGAAGTATTTGCGTATAGTAGGGATTAAATTGCCTTCCGTAATCTGCTGATGATATATGTCGTACAAAATTTTTACGCTCTTGCTGCCGACTTCGTTGCATATCTCAAAGGCTTCGTAAGACGACGAAAGAAAATATCCCATGTGATTGCACAGTATATTCAGCGGCTCGACGATTAACGTCACGCCGAACTTCTCAAACAGCGGCGCGACATGCTTTAACATCAGGACAATATTCGCGTGCTGTTCGTATCTTGTGACGTCGTCGTTCCTCGTATTCCCGACGGTGACAATCAGGGACGGAACATTCAGGGTATGCGCGACTTGTATGCTTTCCTCGCACGCTTTATAAAAAGCGTCGAAAGCGTCGGGGTCGCGCGTGAGAAGTTTCTTTTTGTTGAAAACTTCGCCGACTTTGGAGTCTGTGGTATCTACGGTTATACTTGTGATTGTTATTTTGTTTTCTTCACAGAGACTTTTCATTTTATTTATATTCCTGCCAGCCCAGCCCCAGAAATCTACGCAGTCAACTCCGGCATTTTTCGCCGCTTTAAATCTGTCGTAAAAGTCCACGTTTGTGAACATCATTTCAATACATGGTGAAAATTTAAGCATTTTTATATTCTCCTTTTTTGTAAATTCAAATTCTGAATAAATTAAATATTTTTGTTATTTCGTGTTTGCTGTTGTTATCTCGTATATAGTAAATTGAGTGTCACCGTTTTCCGTCAATTTAGAAAAGACGGCAAATCCGTTTCGGAAACATTCCAGTTTGCCGTCAAAAAGTACAACGATATTTCCGCTTTTATCTATAAGCCCTTCTTCGCCGTTTATAGAAATTTTAGCCATCCCGTCATAATAATCATAAAAACCTTCAGCGTAATCATAAATCAAAGGTGCTACAATATTGCCTTTATTATCAATAAACCCATATTTGCCATCTTTTTCAACGAGAGCCAAACCATTTGTAAAATCTTCAGCGAAATCGTAAACCATAGGTACTGCAATATTATACTTGTTATCAATAAATCCGTATTTATCGTCTTTTTCAATCATAGCTAAACCGTCGTTAAAATTACAAATTTCATCATAATTATCAGTTAAAGGAATAACAATCTTTCCTGTTTTATCTATAAAGCCGTATTTACCATTTTTGCCGATCATAGCTAAACCGTCATGAAAATTCGCAATTTCATTATAATCATCAGTTAAAGGAACAACAAAATTATCAGTTTCGTCAAGAACTCCCCATTTGCCGTCTTTTTTAACGATCACCAAACCTTCGCTAAACTCGTCAATGTTATCATAAATTAAAGGAATAATAACATTGCCTTTTGTATTTAAACAGCCGCATTTGTCGCCTTTTGCAACATAAATCATTCCGTCTTTGATACTTCCATAATAATTATAAATCAATGGAATAACGACATTACCCTTTTTATCTATACATCCCCAGTAAGAACCGTTATTACATACACCTATCAAATCTTCATCAACATTGTAGTCGAAAGTAGCATAAATAAAAGGAATCACAACCTCGCCTGTTTTATCTACAAGTCCAAATTTGCCGTCTTTGCAAACGAACGCGAAACCTCCGCTGAAATATGAATTACAACTGGAAATAAAAGGTATAACTACATTCCCAGTCTTATCTATAAATCCACACTTTCCGTCTTTTCTGACATTCGCCAAACCCTCGCTGAAAGAATCGGCGCTATCATAAATCAACGGCACGACGATTTTTCCGGTTTCGTCTATATAACCACTCTTGTCATTTTTATTGACGCTCGCCAAACCCTCGCTGAAAGAATCAATATAATCGAATCCCGATAAGTTTTCAATAAGAACAGTTGCTTTTATCCTGCTTGTATCATTTTGAGCGGTTATATTGTTTTTGCATGAAATATCAGACAACAAAACCGAAAGACATAACGGCAATATAAGAAACTCTATAAATAATTTCTTGATTTTCATAACACCGCTCCATTTTGTATTAAATTAATAAAATTATATCAAAAATTCATGTATTTTCTGCCTTCAAAAGTTTTACTCTCTGCAAGACAAAAGTCGTCGGACAGTATTTTCCCGGTTATCCCGAAATCAATCAGATATTCAAAAGAACACGGGGCTTTGTTGCTCATGCTGAAATGATATATATTCCAGATATAACACTGTATATCAAAATTTTTTAAAATCCAGGTTATCTCGTTTTTAAAAATATTAAATTCCGCTTTGCTTATAATTTTTAATTTATAGATATAACAAATATAATTACACTCGGCTAACAGTGCGGCAATTTTTCTTTCGAGCGTATGGTCTCCGTGAAACTCCGGCGTATATTTGAATTCACCGTATTCGATAAGATAAGACGTGTCTGCAAAATTTTCATCATATCTGAGTTTTGTGATAATTTGAAGAATAAACTCGGTGCGTTTAATTTTTGTAGACTGATGCCATTGAAATAAGGCAAATATACCGCCGGAAATCGTAATCGCTAATGTTATAACGGTCATCAAATTATCATAAATCCAGTTAGACATGAATACCACTCCAGTTTATTTTATGCCTGTTTTTCGGGGCGGCTGCCGAAACGTGACTGTATCAGCATTTCGGCGGATTTCCGCCCCGATATTTTCGTCAGGATTTTTCTGTGCGAATTACAGATTAAGAAGAACCGGTTTCCCTGTATCTATAGAAGTATTTGTAGCGATAGTAAATTTAAGCGTTTTTATAGCGTCGAAATAAGGCGAACGGATTTTTTCTATATCTTCCGGTTTACCTGATTTTACGGCGTCAACAAACACTCTGTCCAGAGCCAAGCCCTGGTCGAGTTTTGTTACGACTTCTTTTGTGCCGTTTTTATCCGTAAATACAACTTTATTCCTGAGAATATAATCAATTGTCGCGTCTTTAGCATAAAATGTAAGTCCTAATTTCATTCCGCCGCCCTCGCCGAGATAGCAGCCGGTGAATATGTTTGCGACAACCCCGTTTTTAAACGTAATCGCCGTCGCCGAATAATCCTCAACGTCATATCCCGGAAGATTAACGGCGTTGGGTTTTACCATGCCTTTGCCTGAAGCCGTGTAAACGGTTACAGGTTCGCTGTGCATTAGATAACGAATCATATCGTAGAGGTGTATGTTCTGCTCAACTACCTGACCGCCTGAAGTCGTTCTTCTTCTCCACCAATAAACGCCCGGTATTCCGCCGACCCACGCGCCGTTTACCAATCCGATTTCTCTGCCGGCTAAAAATTCTCTCAGCGGATCGACTAAGTCGAGATACCTGTCCTGGAAACCTACCGAAATTATAATATTGTACTGCGTAGCCATATCGCATATTTTTTCGGCTGCCGCAATACTCGTCGATATAGGTTTATCGATCATCATGTGTATGCCGCGTTTGATTGCTTCAAGCTCTATTTCCCCGTGCTGGTCAGGCGGAACGCAGATATATAAAATATCCGGTTTGCTCTCGTCAAGCATTGATATATAACAGTCAAACGCTCTGCCCTCGCCTTTTGCTTTAGCCATATGTTCGGCTCTTTCTTTTATTATGTCGTAAAATCCGACATACTCTACGTCCTCGAAATTTTTGACTCTGCTGAAATGCCAGTTTGATATGCCGCCGCAGCCTACCACAGCCGCTTTTAATTTACCGCTCATTGTTTAATTCCTCCGTAAAATTATAAATTTTATAAAAAATATTTATTTTGAAA
>Ga0123357_10003306_pt1 | contig 18417 bp, 7 predicted proteins | sample TergutEmb28metaG_FD_89873 | JGI IMG/M metagenome (GOLD analysis project Ga0123357, IMG submission 89873) | Embiratermes neotenicus P4 segment gut microbial communities from Petit-Saut dam, French Guiana - Emb289 P4 | ecosystem: Host-associated > Arthropoda: Insects > Digestive system > Gut ...
ATTGGATTTGTTGACCCCCCCCCCCCCTTCCCCGAAACAAAATTCCTGGGTACACCACTGTAAGACTGAACAGTTTTTGTGCCCTCAAACTGAATTAGCAAGATTAAATCAAAATGTAAAACTACGTGTGCATTTCGTCTGAAAATTCTAGCACGGAAAGAGTTAAGACCATAGGTTTTGTACGACTTACGTGTATGTGCACATTACATTATTCCCTACATCAATTTGTGTTCTCCTTGAATATAATAAACTAAAAGCACTTGTATTCTTCGTGTCTTTACAGATCTTCGGCTCAAAAGCAGACCTGCAGTTGCACACACAATTGCATATGCGAGAGGCAAAGCCGTACAAATGTTCGCAGTGCAGCAAAGCATTCGCGAACAGTTCGTACTTGTCACAGCACACACGTATACACTTGGGTATCAAGCCCTACAGATGTGAGATTTGCCAGCGTAAGTTTACACAGCTCTCCCATCTACAGCAGCACATTCGCACGCATACAGGGGACAAGCCGTACAAGTGTCGGCATCCAGGCTGCAACAAGGCGTTCTCGCAGCTCAGCAACCTGCAGAGCCATTCCAGGTGTCACCAGACAGACAAACCGTTTAAATGCAACTCCTGCTACAAGTGTTTTTCGGATGAGCCGTCCCTCCTGGAGCACATTCCGAAACATAAAGAGTCCAAGCATCTCAAGACTCATATTTGCCAGTACTGTGGTAAGTCTTACACACAGGAAACCTATCTCACCAAACACATGCAGAAGCATGCGGAAAGGACGGACAAGAGACCGCCAATCACAGGAATCGGCCTCAACAACCGCAACATGGCATCTCTAGGCCCTGGCAACTCATCGGGGAATCCCACTGGCAATCCTGCGACAGATCCCCACCCGTATTGGCCTAAGGTGTCACCAGACACCGCAAATTCTTTGGTGGAGGCCATGAACCAACAACATGAAGCATGTCTGCAGTCTGGGAATGGCGCTAACCTGGGAGAGCACCATCTAGCACCATCACAGCACCATCGGAATCTGCTGGACCATCATAATAGACAAATGAATGGAGGCACCAACAGTAGCGGTAGCGGGGGAGGAGGAGGTGATAGCGGTGAAGACCTTGTTGTCATCAGGAGTCAACAAAATGCACTACATCAGCAACATTCTTCAGCGCCTCCTGCACCACCCCCAACACCCACATCACAAGTGATTGTGTCTTCATCACCATCGTCAGTGTACGCAGATTCCTCTAGCATAGTCGCTGCTACAGCAAACTTAATCAACTCTTCGACGATAAAAACATCTACAACGCCATCTTCAACATCCGCGTTCACTCCAATACAATCCATGGGAGGATTGGCACCCGCGCATCACCATCTGAACCATCTGAATCACCACCAGCTGGGCATGGCAACGTCTGCATCACGACCAGCATACATCCCCTATGATGCAATTTCGTTCCCAACATCTAAAGTTGTGACGTCATCCTCGGGGCAATTATCAGGGATAGGTGGAAGTTCAATGGACATGCCCAAGTCAAGTTCTTCAAATAGTTTCCCGAACCAGCTGATCTCCCTCCATCAGATCAGGAACTATGCCCACCAGCCAACATCATCCCTTATGGCGAGCGAACATCTCTTAGGGTTGAAAGAGAAAAGCCAATAATGCTACGCCCCCGGCCCTGCTGCTTCAGCAAATAGTGACTATTACAATTATTGTTACAATGATAATTATTCAAACTATTGTTGGTCACAATAATACACTACACTGATAGTGATGGACCATTCATTAAAATGTATGAAAAGTAAGACAGTTTTTCCCCATTTGCTCACTGGAGAAGAAAGATGCTCAAAAGAGAATAACCGGTGAAAGACAGCAGTTGACTCACTGTAAGTGAAATCGGAATTTGAGAGATATTTATCTGTTATGAGATGAAAATGACATGTTACATAATTTCCGTTGTGTCATAAGAACATGTGTTACATTATTGTTATGCCTGATGCTTATTTCCAAGTCTTGGAAATGACAAATAAACCCAATACATAGTGTTGGACTCATAAAAAGGTTACTGTGTAATCTCAAGTAGGACACATGGGACATGAAGGTTTATTTACGGTTACAGTGAATCGCAGTTTCTGTTAGGCCCACTGTTGAATTCACAAAGAGACAAAATTTCAGGCGAATGTGGAGTTACAAACATTCTATCCGTATAACTGTCAGTCACACAGAAACAGATTGGAAAGAACACTTCTTTTCCAAAGAATGCCTCAAGCTCTTATATGCCTTGTTGAAAGAGAATTTACAGTTTCCAATGCTGTGAAACCAGATTAATGTACCATTAGCAAGAATATTACATGCGGGCAGCTAATGGCAGTTTTTTCCTTGGGTATATGCTGAATTTTGTAGTGGTGCTTGAGGTTATTTTGATTCTTTCCAAACGTCTCTGTTTATGTTTGATGAATACTTTATGTACACATCTTCTGGTTTTATGCTTACACATCGTGACACGTCTTGTGACTTCTGCACAGTACACGTTTTACCAGACACACAATTGTTTCATATATTTATGATCTCCCACACAATGGTAAGTTACCATACATGAGACTCTTCTTTTGCTTAATGTCTCTCATCCCATAACAAATATAAAAAGAATTTAGTATATTGTCTTTCAGACAAGAGGGTATGTCGATTTTTTTTTTTTTTTTAAAAACCTGATAGTTTCATTATTTTCCTTTGTTGTTTATATTTACCACCATTTTGTGTTATGGAATATAAATACAGGAGTGCTGAAATGTAGAATAGCCCAAATATTTTGTTCCTCCAAAAAAAATTTAAAGTTAGCTTACTCAGTGTTTCATGAATAAGGTGCATTTAATCTGTGCAAATTGTTGACTAGCTGCTGCATATTTCTTCGGAGATAAAACAGAAGATGAAATTACAGCTGAAGAGGAAGAAGATCAAGTCTGAAGAAAGGAAAACTATACATCTGCAGTCATCATTTAATATTTTCATGTTACTGTGCAGTGGCATATATAACCGGTTTTGGGCTCCCCTGTAATTATTGCAAAGTTATTCCAGTATCTTGTAACAGTGATCCAGAATGCAAACTTCCTGTCAGTAAAATGGCATCCAGTTCAAGAAACCTACAACAAATTTTTGTATTCAATATGTCTGGGGGCTCCTCTGACTTATGCCCCCATCCCCGGTGACTCTCGTCCAAAGAGGCTTCATCTACGCCACTGTTACTCTTACATACATATATTCTTTTAAATCACTGATTTCCTCCTTTTATCCAAAAATTCTTGAAATGGTGTGAAGAGCAAAAGAAGAAATTACTCTCTTTGAGCTTAATACACAATTGAAGGTATGTGGAGTTTGGGGATGCAGCACAGGACATTTCGACTTACTGCTGTTTTGAAAGTTTCTGTATAACATTTTGGACTGCATTAAGTCTTTTGTTTTACATGGCCACAAGTATAAAATATCATACATTTGTGCTGCTGTTTCTCAGAAGTTGGCATGCTTCTTTCAGTTTAATTCTGTAATTTTGTTGTTTTTCATACTTCACTGATTAAAGAATTTAGATAATACTGTTTGTACTCTAGCTTGATACATGTCTGGACGACAGTACAGTGTGTACATTTGATGTCATTTTCCACAGTATTTAAGGGAATTCACCAACATAGAATACAAGAGTGATAAAATCATGAAATGTCTCCACACTGTATATTATCTAAAGGAATGCCATAAGCACATATTTGCTTAATTTCTTTTTAGTTTATTCACGGATATCAGTAGCAGATTATGCAGTGTCAAATAATTGGTTGGGTCTGAATAATTCATTGGAAGGAAAGTGGAAAGCAGCAGTGATAGAATAATTTGCCTCTAGGACTGAGAAAGTCCACATAAGCGTCACTCAGGACAGTCTATGTCACAGCTGAGATTGGAACCAAATACCTCCTGCATGTAAATCAGATGTATTCTTCTGGAGATAACCCAGTCCATTTTAATGTTCACATTTTATAGGTAAATTACTGTATCTGTACATACATTTACTGCTACTAAATGGTTCATAAATTCTTTCTTATGCCATTCAACAAGCAATGTCTATCAGACAGTGTGTCAAATAGAAATTATTACTTAACTTTGACATATACACTGATTTTAAATGTAACTTTACCTTGGAGTTAATGCAGAGACATTTCTGTGCACTTACAGTGAAACAGAAATTAATAAACTGAAACAAAGAAGGCCCTAATATTGTCAGACACAACAAATGTATATGATATAGTTTATTATGGAAACATGTTTCAACCTAATTTCATCATCTTCAGGCCTTTAATGTAAAATTGATTAAGGTATTGTATGCTATTACATCACATGGCATTAATAAATGGGATTTCAGTTTTACAATTAAACAATTATTTGTTACATTGTAAGATTCTGTTTCATAATAATTAAACATGGATTAGCATATTTAAAATGTTAAACTATTTAAACAGTCACTTATTATTCATGGAGGATTTGTATGTTATGCGTGTATGTCCGGTGTCATAAGAGATTATATAGAAGAGAGTTTTTGGAAACATGTGTCTTGCATAGCCTAGTTGATGCTATTTGATCCATACCTCATTTTAATTTTTGGTTTGGTCTGATGGTTGACTAAATTGAACCTGATGTTATTTTAGGGTGTTGGAACTGATGCATAAACATACTGTCTTAGTTTTCCCACTGTCATCAGGCTCTGTGAAGTCTCTAATAACTAGAATTTGCAGTTGTATGTGGAACTCAACAAAATGAACTTGTCAGCTGAAGTCAGCAACTGAACATAAATCACAATCACTGTTAGTTCTTATAAGGAGAGGGCCTTTTAAGCCATTAACACTGAGTTTCAAGGATTTACTTTTGTGTATGCCACAGCCTAATCCCCTGCTTTATTTTCCAGAATTTTGATTCTGAGCCTAACATGGAATCTAAACTGTGTCTCTTAAAAGTGTGGAATTAAGTGTGGATGTTATCTATGATTAGTAATAAGTACCATGTGTATAACAAGATGAAGTAATTCAATGGATCTGTCTTGTAACTTTTGCCCAGATATAAGAATCAAGATCTAAGACCATCTACATAGAACTGTATCAAGGGTTGAACAACATTCTCCATTTGCACTCCATGAAAGCATACAGTGGTAATAGAAGTACAGCTGCACTTGTTTTTAACCTCGGTAATAGATGGAGGTGACTGATCAGCTTCATGCTGCGGCCGCTTTAACTCTGGGGAAAGAGTTCCTGGTAACCGTACAGTAGGAGATTGGTGGGTTCCAGAGAAAATCTTGATTTTTTTAGTGAGGAGAATGGTTTAGGGAAAACAAAACGTGGACTGTCTGTCCAGTCACTATACAGGCATTGCTATTCCATCTCCCACCCCTCCATACTGCACACATTATGTAATTGAAAATGTATAAGAATTTTTAGTACATAACCCACACAGACACACAAGAAGAAAATTTATAATACTGACACATTGTTGAGGAGCTAGAATATAAATAATAAATTATATTGATTTGTGGAAGCATATAATTGCTGGAAATAAAAGCATTGAGTAACCAGTACAAAATGTGCAACTATATGCATTATTAGTGTATTACCGGTAGTTTGTTACAAAATGCCATTAATGTGTTGAAAAATAAGTAATTCTAATACATGACTTGCAAAATATTATTGCAACATCAGTTGTGAAGGTCACAAATTAACATCTTATAGTACAGAAATAAAACTTTAAGACTATCTTGATATAGTGTAGGTGGCACATATAGAGTATGAGAAAGAATTTATGGCTCAGACAGCCTCAAAAACCTAAACACAGTGTGTCTGTAACATGAATCATTGACACTCTTAAATGTGATATGCAGTTCTCAAGCACATCAGAATCAAAATGTGTAACATTTAAATATCAATATATTTGTAGAGTTCTGACATTAAATATAGCCCAATATCACAGTGAATTTATGTAATGGCCTCTTCAATTTATTATTTAACAGTTTCTAGTTTCTGGGGATAACTCAATAGAAGTTCATTTGAAATTTAGTGGCACCATGAAGTTGATCACACAACGAAGTTGATATTACATGAAGTACAAAACAGTCATTATTACTTGACTCCCAAATTGTTAAAGGTAATTTGGACTTGTAATTTGGAGACATGTGAACTGCCATGAATATGGATGGCAAGTGAGTTATGTACAACCCCTAAATCACAAATTTCGTAGTGTATTTTGAGTTTTGCTCCAATTTTGAATTGAAATCAATCTTCCTGATTGGTTCATCACTTCAGTCACGTCTTTGGCATGGACTGCCACCAAATGCCCATTTGAATTCCGTTGATTATTTGTGATGTGTCACTTAAATGACTGTCAGCAAAATCAGGCTACAAAAGTCAGGCTGAGCCTTCTCCCATTGGTAGCTCCACCTTCAACTAAATTCTGAAACCAAATCCATAATGTAATACTTCCTAATGAATTAAATATTAGTTAAGTCAAAGAGAAGTGCATTCCAATAAAGAGGTCTAATTACATTCCTGTCTGTTCATAAACAATGTTGAATACCACATTATCCAGTTTTTCATCAAATCTTAGGCAAGTATGTCTAGGAATCAAACTACAACAGATCTGTTACAGAATCTTTCTTTATGTTTTTGGATATCAAAACTTAATCTAAAACTGCAGGATTTCTCAGTCCAAACTCAACTGCTCTATTTAGTGAGTCATCTACATGCTTCAGTCACTGATAGTAGCCATCATCAATCCAATCCCAAGAATATAAAAATAAATAATACAGCTGCAATACTGGTTAGAGATCTCGGACCTTACAGGTGTTATATAAAGTATACAGCATACATGGTGCGTATATTAGGAAGAATTAATTAATGGGGTTTTTGAATGTATAATTTTAAACCTTCATGCACTTTGAATGATTTTAACTGCATGTTAATTACACTATTGGTGGAATTGTAAAATATTTTAATTAAAATAAAAAATTGGAGTAGGCAAAAATTATGAAAACAACTAGTATATATTTCCTGTTATCAGCTGTATTTTGCAGAGTGATATATTTATACATAGATTAATTTTGCTCAAGAAGAAACAATTCATTTAATTATACTCTTTGCTGTATGTGAAACATATGAATAGTTTATAAGCAGATTCACGTGTGTTTAATAGGTTCGAAGATTTCTGGTTAAGGTTACTGTCTTGGGCATGTATTTCTTATGTTTTATGTCTTTATATAATTTTCTTCCACAAGTACTTGTTGATGTTTTTGAGTGCATCTTGTTGTTTGGGACATTAAATATTGTCAGAATCCATAAAATCCAATGTACCTTATATACATTATATACTACATTTATAAGGTGCAAGATCTCTGACCATTATAGCAGCTCTATTATTTCTTTCTTTTTATATTCTTGGGATCAGCCTGATAACAACTACTAACAGTAGCTGAAACATGTAGCTAATTTGAGAAATAGTAAAGTTGTGTTTTGATGGAGACAACCTGAATTTTTAGTTTGTTGTAAACACAACAGGGAAGATCACATTAAGATTAAAACTTCTTCGTTCACACAGTGTGTGCTTATGGTTAGTAAACAAAACGTAAAGTATGTTGCTTTTAAGGCTAATGCATTCCCTTTCCAACAAATCAAATCATTAACATCTACTAAATTAATGGCTTCTTTATGAATTTCCAACAACAATAAGACACAAGTTGGCAGGAACACTATGATGTGGTTATATGTCACATTTCTGAAGTAGCACTTTTATTGTTGGTACTTATTTTTAGCATTGCATATTCATATTTTAATGAAGTAAGAAATAATATGAATCACTGAGATTTATAACTGAAATGTTTCATTTCATTTGATAGACATATTCAGAAAGTGATTAAAGCTTTGAGGCTCTGGTATTTATTTAGAACACACTCACAGTACTTTGTGTAATTTCCTTGTGTGTATAAGATTTGAAGTTTTTTTTACCAACTAAGAGTTATAATGCAAGAAGTGAGGTTCTCACAGCAGCGTAGCCGAAGATTTGCTTCTCCTTTGATGTGACAGCATCTTGGATGTTCAGGGAACTAAACACCTAAAAAACACAGCGTCACATCCCAGAAGAACTGAAGCTTCTAAAAGTGATAAATGTTCTTGTGCAGATAGGTGAATCAGTTTAGAGTCTGGTTGCAATGTTCGAAGGTTGTCACTACTTCTGTCATCAAGGAATGTTAAGGTATGATTTTATTTTGTGATGATGAAGCAGAGATGGTCTCTGAATATTGAACATTTTCTCCAAATTGATGTGATTGTCACCCCAAAAGATTTTATAAATCCTGGTATGTATGCCAGCTGATTTAAGACATTTCTTATTTTCTGTATTTTTTCTTTGTTTGTGTTTGGAAATAATACCTGACACTCCAAAATTAAACTCATCATCATGTCTGTAACAAGTACAATACATACATACATACATACATACATACTATAGACGAGTATTTTTTTTCTCCCCCAAGTAAGGCATGAGCAGATGTATCAAGTGGTTGACCAATCCATGTTGTGAAAAACATAAAAAATTCTGTGTGCATGGCAATAGAAAACATGAGTGTTAAATGTTGTGGATCTGGATAAACTGAAGGAAGTATATTGTATTAGTGTCTTCACAATGGAGGCAGTTTATTGTGCCATTATTCTTTTGAATAGTGTGCCCCAATTCAGTGTTGTTTTTCCTTTGTACCCACTGTATCATTCATATATTATCTCTCAGCAGACATATTTCGAATACACATAGTTTAATGTATGTTTACACCAAATTCATGACTAGCCCATATATTGTTCTGCATTCATGTAGCATTTTTACCTAACTTTCTGGTTGAAATGCAGACCAGAGAGGCTTGTTTATTATAGGGATTTTAAATTTTGATTGCATGTTAGGCATTGGAACACAACATGACAGTGTGGCATGATTTTACAATATCTGCCTAATAAAATTGTATAATTTAAAATTATATCCAGTATGAAGAATATGTCTTCATGGTATGAGGGTGAGGTCTGTTGCATGTTTTTTTGTTTGTACAGAAAGGATATCTGCATACTTATTATATGTATGAAAAAATACGAAAAACAATAGAAACAGCATTATTGCATTTAGTGAGGTTTGGGTTTTATAAATTGAGTACTTTAACTTTACTGTCTGAATTCATACCATTCTCTTTCAGTACATGATCTGACAAATTAAACCTGTGACATGCAATGTATTTAATGGCTGTCTGACATTTTTTGAACTCTTGATGATCTTCAAGGCCACTCTCTGTGGTGTAAATCAGTGGCGTACCGGGGGTTTTGAGGTGTTCAAATCCCCCCCCGAAATTCCGAAGGCTCTCCAAAATCGTGCCAAACTCAACCCGATTATGAAAACTGTTAAAAATAGCTGAATTTAGGATGCCAACACCCCAAGATGTTTGGAAAAAAGGCAGTAAAATTCTAAAACTACCTAGGTTCGCAATTGTTTTACATTAGCAATGACAAGTAAACTGGTTGTCATCATAAACAGTCTTAAAGTACCAAAAATTAAGAAAATTTTACTATATGAAATGAAATTTCATGTACCAAATTACAGCTGCCTCCAGAACTCCTGACTAGGGAGCTACTGCCCCCAGATTCCCTGTTCTCTCTGTCCTCTGTTCTCAACTGAATTTGTTGAACCCCCCTCCCCCTGAACGAATTTCCTGTGTACGCTACTGGTGTAAATCAAATATTAAATTAAATTAAATTAAATTAGATTTACATAAATGTATACTTTAGTGATCAATGCAAACACTGAAATATTCCTTTGAAGGTGATCTAAAAGATATGAACATGTAGTGTAACCATTATTTTAGTTACCCCATTACAGGTCTGGACAGGTAACTAGCGCTGCAGGAGGTTGAGGCTTCTAGAATTTCTAGACAATCGGCACATGAAGGTGGTAAGGCTGTTAGCCCTACACCGGCTGCCTGTTGTAACTGTTACATATTTCGATTTAATACATTATTTAATTGGTATTTTCAATATGGCACCATTACTTTATTTAATTGGTGTGTTAAATTTAGTCCCAAATTGTGACATATTTTATTGCACATATGCTAGAGAATATGATTATGTCTGCACACATTGGTTTAAATTGTTCTTTGAAACTGGAATTTAAGCATGCGTAAATAATTTTTATGACATATATCTTTCGCAAATGAAGGAAGAATATGAGGTTTCCAAGCAATGGCAAATCCAGAGGTAAGGTCCAGCAGAAGAATACATAGTGTGGCATTGTACCATTCCACTAGACCTGACCTCCAGACCAGGATTAACCATTATTCTGGAGCCACAACCTGAAAGACATCGCAGTTACTCAACAACTATTATGTGAGAGTTACTTGTATTATTTTTGCAGTGCAGTGATTATAAAAATGGTATTGGACAGAAATTGTACCCTGTACTAATGATCCACATGTGTGTGTAATTGGAGCTTATTTCCTCAAAATCAAAAGAACTTACGGTTGGTGTGCCTAGTCATATTAGAGGATAAATCTTTGGTTTCAATGACAGTAACTCATCAGTTCTTTTCAAGAAATAGGCCATACCAATAGCAATGAACATATATTTGTAAAATACTGTAACTAATGACACAAATAAAAATGCCGAAATTGTAGTGCCACTTGAGATTGCTTATAATGAATCTCAAAACACAAAAATAATGCATTATGCCATAGACCATCTTAATGCTTTAAGATTTTCCCAACTCACTATTGGATGTTTGCATTTTCCTCTAGTACCTGGCTACTGTTTTGTGATATGAACAATATTTACAATCTGCATGCTAGTAAAAGACTATTATGTGAGACATGGCTGAAATTAAAAGTTTGCGTGCTAGTACCAGGCTATTATTTGAGATGATGTGGCCAATATTTACAATTTACATGCTACCACCAGAATACCAACTGAGATTTGGCTGCTATTTACCAATTGAGACTTGGCCACTATTTACAATTTACATGCTGGTACCAGACTATCATGTGAGATCTGGCTACTATTTGCAACTTACATGCTAGTGCTGTACCACAGTACTATAGGAGACCTGGCTACTGTTTAAAATTTACATGATAGTACCAGACTACCATCTGTGACCTGGTTAATGGTTGCAATTTATATGCTACTACTATACCACACTACCTTTTGAGGCCTGGCTGCCATTTACGGTTTCCATTCTGATACCAGACTACCATTTAAGATATGGCTCCTGCTTACTACAAATTCTGTGGCAGTACCAAACTGCTATATGATACTTAGGTACTATCTACAATTTCTGTGCTAGTATCAGACTGCTATTTAGGACGCAGCCACATGCTAATTAATATTGAAGCCCATGTTACTGTATCAGTCCTGGTGTTTAATTCAACAATTGCATTACTGTATCTATAGCAATAAAATAATTTCTTTTTTTTGTAACCTGAACAAAATCTAAATGATATCAAGTATGAAGTTATAGCTAAGACAGGAAGTGTGCATTACAGAAGCCTGTATATCAGGTTTGTGTTTCCAAAACTGTGAGATAAATGACTTTAAAACACTAATTCTTGGTGTCTACAGGTATTAATTGAACAGAAAGTTAGCAGTAATTTATAAACTTTCTTTAAACAAATACATTGTGTTTTCACATTCAAGAGGAAAATGTACAATTGATTGTGTATACTAACAGTCATCCTGATGACTAACAATTAGTCTCATTGTTTGAGTTTATAAATTTTGCGCTGTGTAGGAAGCAGATGAAGTTGTGCTCTGTCTTGCTTCAGTCTTGTGTTCAGGTACAACTCAAAAGTGATTTAACATTTGGTTTTTGTAAAGTGTGTCTTAAACTATTGTTCATACTGTAAAAAAACTTCACCTGTTCTAAGTAGTTGATTTGAAAATGTAACATCTCTATTACATTGAAAATTTGCTCATAGTGTGTTGTATATGTATTTAATTATCAGTCGCATATTCTGTACCTACAGCATAAGTAAGGTGCAGCATAATTTTAAATTTATCATCATTCAGTAGCCAAATTTTCCCTCAAACAAGTGGCTCCTAAGCCTTTTCCTCTGACACACTGCCAGGTTAAAGAATAAGCCAATAATTTAGATAAGTTACTCAAATTTATTTGCTCTTCATTTAGACTAGAGTAATGTATGAAGTCTGGGATCAAATAAAAACAAATGATAAGCAATTTGGTATTAGTATGTCAGTTGTGTTTTATAGTGAATGACAGAAATTACAAATGGGCTTATATTTATTCACGTAAGGGCTTATGTGTTTCAGCTATATATGACTTTCACAAAATATTTGTATTCCATATACCGTCCACTGTTTCTGGGATTCATTCGTTGAAAGCTCAATTAAATTTTGCAGTATCTGAATTTGGATGTTAGGTGTTATCTGCATCTGATATATTGGAAAAGCACGAAGTTTTTACTTGGTTACATTCACATGAAATTTAATCACCATTTTTTTTAACTGAAGATCACTCCAACTGTTGAACCCATTATAGTTGCTTCTCATTTGTTTTGTAGTCTTCCACTAAGAATGAATTTCCTGTTGAAAGATTTATTGTTCATATTTAAATCATACATAATTTTTTCCCCAACATTCACCTGAAATATGAAAGGGCAAATTACACTTAGGCTTTGTAAAATAACAACAATTTGTTGCAAATCTTTGTGAATCAACACATTTCAAAGTGTGGACCAACATGAAATGATGTTATTTAAACATAACATTTGAAAACAAACTGTTCCAAGATCCACATTATGCACCTCAGTATGGCATGGTGATCACATTCTTGCTCACATTTTTTTAAACACTTTAAATGGTTGAATGTATCTTTACTCTATGTAATTTCTTGTCTTGAATATCTTTTCTAGTAGATCAGATCTCCTCATAATTGTAATCTCACTCCTTACTGTCTGAAGTTAAACATGTCTTAAATTGTTTGTCAATTTAATGGTTCCATTGTTGTTCTGAGTGTGATGAATTAGAATTAGTCTGGCTCTGTCTGTTCTGCACCTCCAAAATTATTCTGTAGTTAGAAGAAACGTAAATTTCAATCTTTGTAATATTGTTAATTAGGTTTTTTGGGAATGCTGAAATTTGTTAAGGACATTTTGTTCTTCATGCATATTGTCTTCTGCCACATTCTTTCAAAAATTTAATGTAACTATTCCATAATATTTAATTAAACAATAATGAAGTAGATGTTTTCATAAGTGTAGAATTTCCTTCAATTTTGTTGCTAGGATGTCACTGTTTATAGATAGAAAGGCGTGGTATTTTTTTAAGAAAATAGAAATTGAATGTTCTGGGGAGCAAAAATACGTATACAATGGTGCTGGATGTCATTAGACTGAAAAACAGTAAATATACCTTAGAAGTTAGCCCAGACTGTAACAATAAAAATTGATGAAGCGAAAAATAATAAAATAAAAATAGCTGAGAAGAGTATTTTGGTACTTACGAACTGTGATATTAAGCAAGTTAGAACTTGGCGTTTTTTACTGAAATGAGTAGGGTTATAAATTTTAAAGTTGTAATGTTTAACTCTTGTGAATACATCTGACAGTAATGAATGAATGTGCAGAGCCTTTTGAGTTGTGGCTTAATATATGAATCATCCTGCCCTGCTGTCCAAACAGAAGCAATAAACTTGAGCTTGGCTTGACAAACACATGAACATAAGGGCTGCCAACTTTGACACACAGCTGGTCAATACAGATGAATATGTGTCTTTGTAAAGAAGAAGGATTTTTTTCTTGTTCTAAATTATACAGGAATTCTTTGTGGTGGTCTTGGGAGTTTAAAATCTTATTGTCTGTACATGTATGATACTGAGCTGGTATTAAGTGTGGCATAACAGTTTAAGTTTTATGTAAGGAAGTATGAGTACCTGGCAGTTTGTCCCAAATGTTTGGAATATGTTCAGTATTTCATTCATTTTCACACTTCCCTTACCCTAAGGTTATTCAATATACATATGGGATGATAATTTATGTGTGTACTTAAATGTGAATCAAATAGTAATTTAACTAAAACTCAACACAGGCATGATTTTTTTAAATGTAGGAATGTCATTTCAAATGTTAGGGATAAACTGCCATTGCAATGCTAGAAATAAAGTTTAGTACATACTATTTGTTTGAAAATCATAGATGTACTGAAATTCAAAACTTTTTAAAAAAAATAACAGTAAAAATATGAAAAAGGAACTGTGATATTTTTGTAAATGTAAAAAATCTTTTCGGTGTTTGTGTGTGTGTGTGTGTGTGTGTGCGCGCGTGCGCGCATGTGTGCGCATATGTGCGTGCGCGCGCGCGCGTGTGTGTTTTAAAAATATCTCCAACAAACCTAGCATGCTCTCTTACCTATTTACATTTTGTAAAAAATAAAGAAAAAGTGGATTAGGAACTTAAGATTCAAGTGTAAATCTACAGTTTCTGTTTCAAAGTCTAACTAGAGCCCCCTCCATATGTTTTTGTACAATGCAGTACTGGCGATGACTTCACTGATAAAACCTATAGTACAGTCACTTGCCATTTAATGCCATTAATGTCTTTGTTTCTCCTCAAGCACAAATTCCAGAGAAATGTACACATAAATATCTAACTGCAGTTGTGAAAGCCAGCATGTAAACAATATTTTTCCCTGCATCAGAATAAATAGGTCACTGAAAATGGGCGAGCCTGGAGGTCTTGTTCCCAGCATAAGTTTTCTGATATTATACAACCTGTCAAAATTCACAACAGAAGATTTTGCAATAAAAATGGCATAAAAAATTTGGCCCTTAAAGTAATTTTATATCACAAGTTTTTTAAACATATTAAGGACTTTTTGTTGGAACACTGAAACCAACTTTTACTAATAACAGCAAAGTAATTTTTCCCATAAAACTTAGATTTTTTTAGGTGCACTGTCATTTAGAAATTCATTAAATTTATTTCTGAAGACAATGGCTTTGTAAGCTTATGCACTAATATTTTGATAATTGTTTGACAGTTTCCTTTGAATTGAAAACCATCCATGCAATAATAAAATGTGTTAACTGAAGAACCACTGTATTAAGTACTCATTGTTTTAAATATTTGTGCTAATGGGTGAGCCAAGCTGAAGTAACATGTTTTTACAATTTCATCTTGTAGTTTTGTGGTCTCATGTACAAATGGAATACTGAATGTGTTTTACACTCACTTATGTTCTGTAAAAGTAGTTGTTCACACGATTCATTTAGGCTACTACTTAAAACAACTCAGTCACCTGAAAAATACTACAATGTTTGGTGTGACCACCCTCTCAAGACGTTATCATTTTACAACTTGTATAAATGAAACATTTTATCAGTCATCCCCTTGCCCACAGTTTGTTTTATAAATAAAAAATCTTAACAGATTTAAAACTCTGTAGATGTTTTCTAAGGGTATAGGGGATGAATGTGTGAGAAGCTTGTTTATTATTAGTTATTAATATTATATATTATATATAGGCACTGCCACGAGAGCCGAAAGTGTTTTCTCCTACGGAATAATATTAATAATTATTATAATTATAATGTAAAAGAAACAAAAATTCTCTTTCCATCACCTGTACATTTTTATCATAGATGGCGTCTGTGTCAGTTGATGTCATCTTTTTTTTTTCTGTTTTAATTGTGTGTCAATTTGTGAGTTTTCTTCTTACCCAGAGGGATACACTATGAAGCACAAACAGGAAAGAGAATTTTTAGAATTGAGGTAATAGTGAAATTAAAGCATATTGATGGTTATCTATTCTTTGTATTCAGTTGTGCATAAAACAAGTTCAATTTCTGTTTGTTTTTGTTTGTTTGTTTGTTGTACAAGTTCACTGAGTATCTTGCTTATAATTGATAATAAATAACAGATTCCTCTCATCTGTAGTACAGTATCTTCACTAGAGACCTCATTACTGAAGACTTGCTGGTCTTTCAATCACATTAATAACTCTATTACTGCAGGCAAAGTGGGCTTTCTCCAGGGTGTGACCGGACTTCTGATGTGGACTGGTGGTTCTTAATACCTACTTAGTTGATGACTTCACAAAAGAACCTTAGGTTGTTAAGGTCATATAGCCTACTGTTTTTCTCATATTCTACACATTACTAAATATGCAGTTATCTAATTATTACAGTCACATCTAAATGAATTCACTGAGAGTGAATAAATTAAAGCTTTTACATGGTATAGCGTGTTTGGAACCTGATGGCACACGGTGACGCACGGGAGGGGAAGTGAAGGGGAAAGATGTGAATGGAGTGGGTAGCCAGCAGCCTTGCTCTGTACGTCGGAACACGGTCTATACAATCGCTGTCCGCTGATCCACACTCCTCAACTGCCAGTAGGCGACTGAACTGACACCCCCCCCCCCGATTTAAATGGACTCGTCTGTTTCGCTGAAAGACCAAATCTGGTTTCTGCACGTGTGCCATCACGTTTCAAACGTGCTATACTAAAATTGAAAAGACCCCATCAAAAATTTTAAAATGTATTCTTGAGGACATTTGGAAGTATTTGGTAGAAGCCTCATGCATAGACCCATTGGCATATAGTGCACAGAAAGGTAATTATAATTAAGTTAACCAAGTGAGGCTGTACAGAATATAATTGTGCTTAATGTGTAGCAACAAAATAAATTACATGCACATCTTTGTGATGCTTGATATAGGTCTCCTGGTTCTGTTGATGCATTGATAAATACTTCTTATGCTGGTTAAATATACGCATCCATAGCTTCTTATTATACCTCATACATAGATGCCTCCATGTCAACTTTTTATACATGTGTAAGCATACTGTAAGCATGTGTATGTAAGAGGGTTCTTACACTGCAATTATACTGCCAGTATAACAGCATTCAAACATGTCCCTTATGCTGAGTATATTTCTTCAAGACCTGTCTACATTCAAGCTACATAAACACCTTCATTTTTGCTGATTTTGAATATATAGGAACCTCTGAACTTTACTTGCTGGCTACAGAGACCTTTTAATTCTTCCCCATTCTGGAGAGAAAGTCATATCCAATTGCCATATATATAAGAAAGCAACAGTGTCTGTCCCTTGTATGGGATATGTACAGGCCTCTATTGTTGCCTCTTATATCTGCTGTGAAGCCAAGTCGTGCCGTTTTTGGAGGTAGGTTTTCCAGTGTGCTACCTGACGTTCAGTTCGAAGCATTTGGGATACAAAGAAGTTCCATTAAGTGACCAAGAGTTGGCAGACCATCCTGATTGGAAGCAGGACTGGGTGTTTGGTCACTGTTGGGGCTGCTGCACCAATCTTCACACTAAATATCCCATAGAACTCCCTGCTGGTGAAGCATTAGTTACTATAACTGCAGGGACATACTACTAAAAGGTCTAATAATACTATTAACATTGGTGGCACAAACAACCGCATAATGCTCATACAGCAGAAATATGCACGCTTACATACTTCCATATATATTTGGTAATGTTGATGGCATCACAGCCACACTTTACATTGCTATATGGGCAAGTTCATAGGCGTAGGATTTTTCTAGTGGTGAATAGTCTTTTTTGGTTACTGCGTTGAAGTGGGGCAAAAAATGGGCTGAGAGAAGTCCAGTGTCCTCTTTCTTTCAGCATCTATAACATAATTTACATTTATGTCTCAGCATATTATTAATTTCAAATCTGATTGAAAGAATTTTTTAATCATAACTTCCATTCTATTGAGAACTGAAAATCACTAGAAGATGATCTGTAAACTGTTATCACAAGAATTTTTGTATATGAAAATTCTAAAAGAATTGTGCACACCTCAAAATCCTTGTACAAAATTCAAGAAGATTTAAAAATTTCAAAGCTTCGTGTATAAAAATACAAACCCCACCTCCATCAAAGAATTGTATGCAATACTCAGCACCAAGTATATAATTCTCAATGGGTACATAATTTATTTGTGTATGTTATTATGCGTTGTTTACTTGTGTATGTTGCTGTGTATGTTTATGCATTATGCATTTCGTACATCTCTTCCTTTAAAATCTTACACTTTCAGTCATTGATCTTAATTCAGATGTGACGATAACAATTGCATTTTGAAGTTGCTGCTGCTTCTCCTCCTCCTCCTCCTCCTCCTCCTCCTCATTCTTCTTCTTCTTCTTCTTCTTCTTCTTCTATGTTCAAGCTTGAGTAATGTACCATATATTATCAAGTCATTAAAGGCAGTTTTGAACCTATATATGGTGAAAAGCGATTATATTGCATGCTTTCAATCACATATGAGATATGGAATAATATTTTGGGGAGGGGATAATGAACGCAAAATTGCATTTAGAGTACAAAAAGTG
>Ga0123357_10003307_pt1 | contig 18417 bp, 3 predicted proteins | sample TergutEmb28metaG_FD_89873 | JGI IMG/M metagenome (GOLD analysis project Ga0123357, IMG submission 89873) | Embiratermes neotenicus P4 segment gut microbial communities from Petit-Saut dam, French Guiana - Emb289 P4 | ecosystem: Host-associated > Arthropoda: Insects > Digestive system > Gut ...
ACTTCACGATAGACGCGATGGGATACGTAATCAATTCATCAGGCATGCCTGGCAGGGCGATGACTCTTTCGAATAACACAATAACAATACAGAACGCGACGTTTGAAAACTTCGTAACTACTTCGAGCGGCGGCGTGATAAGCGCAATGAGTTTTATTATCGGAAACAGCACAATAACAATCAGCAGCGTAACTTTCTCAAATAACTCTGCGTTAGTCGGCGGCGCTATTTATACAAGCACAGCCTCAATAATAATTGCCAATTCCGAATTTGCGTTTAACACTTCATCCGTATCTGCCGGAGATTATGGCGGCGGCGCGATATCTTCGTCATACGGAACGCAGTTGATAGACGGCGTTCAGTTTACGTCAAACAGCGCGGCGGCGTTCGGCGGAGCGATATCCGCATATAGTGCTAATACAACCATTATAAATTCTACTTTTACGGGCAATAGAGCAAACGACGGCGGAGCCGTAAATACGTTCGGAATAGCCTCATCCGGAACAATCAGCGGCGTTATTTTTACGTCAAATACGGATGCTAATCAAGGCGGAGCGTTCTCCTCTTATATGGACAGAGGGTCATATTGGATGAACGATGTTCAGTTCATTTCTAACAGCGCTGCGACCGGCGGAGCGATATATAACGATACTGTTCTATCAACCATAACCATTAGCGGAGCGGCTTTGTTTGAGGAGAATACGTCAACCGGCAACGGTGGAGCTATTTACAACGGCGGAATACTGAATTTTGCGACTGTGGCCGGAAGCAGCGTGACATTTGTCGGCAACACGGCTGCCGGACAAGGCAATGATATTTACAATACCGGCATAATTAACATCAATGGAACCGGCGACTTGGTAATATCCAGCGGAATAGCGGGAACGGGAGTAATAAATAATTCCGCAAATATTTATCTTGCCGGAACAAACAGCGGCTACACCGGACTCTTTAGGCAGACTGCGGGCTATACGCAGGTAACGGGAAGTTACTTTACGGGAATATCAAGCGTAACCGGCGGAGTGTTGGAGCTTGCGACAGGCGCAAGTCTAAACAGCGGCACGATAGGCTTGTGGAATTCGACGGGAACATTAGACATAACCGCGGGCAACGATTTAGCTTTTAACGGAAATGTCATCGGCAACGGCTACATCAACAAAACCTCGACTGACACATTGACGTTGACTGGCGACAACTCCGGCTTTACCGGAAACTTCACTCAGGACGCGGGAACCACAACCGTAACCACTGACGGCGTAATGTTTGCCGGAACCAACACAATATCCAACAGCGTGCTCAACATAACGGCGGACGATATTTACTATACGGTAAACCTCAGCACAAACGGCATCTTGAATCATTATGCCGACGGCGACGCCGATGTCAGCACAACTACAATAGATAACTCCAATATAACTTTCACGGCAAGCGGAGCTACTGCGGCGTTCCATAATGCCACCGATACCGCGTATTACGATTTGGCAGGCAAACTGGATAACGGACAGGATAATACCGTAATGTTCGATAACTCATACGTAGTGCTTTCCACGGCGGATTACACCGGAACGACGGTTTACGACTTCAACAATTCAGTGTTGGACATCACTAATCCTGCGGGCAGCACAAGAGCCGTAACGTTCGGCGACGTAAACGTTTCCGGAACAAGTTCGCTTAATTTCGGAATAGCGTTTAACGAGATCAACAGTTCTTCATACAGTTTGATAAGCGACCAGCTTTATTCCAGCACGACAAGCGCGGGAAGCTTAGACTTGTTTGGCGCAAGGCTTTATGACGGCGACCAGTATAATTTAACACGCGCCACATACACCACGCAGGTGCTTTTCGGCGGGCTTACGTTTGACGCCAACTCATCGAGCTTGACTATAAATATGTCGACGCACAGCTACGTAATCTGGGTTAATCCGGACTTGCAGAGCATAGATGTCTACGTAATGGGCGGAGCAACTTTATACGACGCAAACTTACAGACCGGCGACAGACAATACGTTATAGACGTTCCCGTATATTATGACAGCAAGATATTTACCGATACTTCATGGGGACGTTTCTCCGTTTACGGAAATGATTCCAACGCCGCCAACTGGGTGATATCGGGAATAAGGCAAGGCGGAAGTTATGACGGGCAGTCGAGCTATTTCTTTACGCTTAGCACAGACACGTGGTTCGAATTACAGAACGTAACTGTAACAAGCGCAACGAGAGACCTTACGACATCGTCGGATACGGCGGGCGCAGTGATTTTGCAGACATACGCCAACTCTACGGCGACGGTCCAGAATGTGTTCTTAACTTATAACATGGCGCAAAGCTCCGGTGGAGCGATAGCGACATTCGCGGGAGACATGACTATAGACAGCGTAACGTTTATCGGCAACACCGCAGGTTATGCCGGCGGCGCGGTTTACGTTGATAACAATGCGGCAGGTTTTAACAATGTGATATTTACTTCCAACTCGGCAAATTTCCTTGGCGGAGCTGTTTACGGCGTCAACAATGCTTTGCTCAATTTTTACGGCAATGATTTGTTTGCTTATAACGGAACTGTCCAAGGTAATTCTTCAGGCGGAGCGCTTGTTTTAGATAACTCTAAAGCTGTTTTTAATAGCGGATCCATTGTAACTTTTATAGGCAATACGGTTCCGTATTCGGGGGCTAGTGTTGGCTACGGCGGAGGCGGCATATATTTAATAAATAATTCTACCGCCGATTTCTCGGCTTCATATCTTAATGCGCAATTAAATAACTGCGGAAATAATTCCGGCGGATTTGCGTATCTTGATAATTCGCAAACTTTTATAGGAAGTGCAACGTTTACTTCAAATAGCGGTCCGGGAAACGGTGGAGCGGTGTTTATTACTAATAATTCAAAAGCTATTTTTGCTGGTCCTTATGTAAGCTTTACAACTAATACATCCAGTTTTGGCTTTGGCGGGGCGCTTGCTCTTGGCACAGGATTTAGCGGTGGCAGCGGCGGTTCAGTAGCAGACTTCTCAAATACGTATTTATATGCGGCATATAATGTCGCCGGCGTCGGAGGCTTTGCGGGAAGCGGCGAAGGAACTCTTATAATAGGCAACGCTTTAATTGAAAATAACCAAGCCGGCGTCGGTGGAGCGCTAGCTACTGTATATGGCGGCGTGATTACGTTTAACAGCACGGCATCCGTTATTTTGCAAAACAATTCTGCCACAAGCGGCCCTGGCGGAGCGATAGTTAACGGTTATAATGGCTATAGTACGGTAAACTTTTACGGACAGGCCGAGCTGATAGGTAATAAGGCGTCAACAAACGGCGGCGCAATTGAAAATTACTCAGGATCAATAATTAATTTTGCTGAAGTAGCCGGAACATCCGTAACGTTTACAAGCAATACTGCGGTTAACGGCGGCGATATCTATAATACAGGCACTCTTAATTTCAGCGGTGCGGGAGACGTGATATTTAACGACGGCATATATAGCGCAGGCGCTATAACTCAAACAGGAACCGGTAATATATATTTTAATAGCGGTTCAACGAATACAATTAACGGAAACGTAACGACTTCAAATGGGAATATATACTTAACCGGCTCGCTTAATTCGATAGGAGCAAATTGGACTTCTTCCGGCGGTAATATTTATTTTGACTCAGGTTCTATAAACACTATAAGCAACGTTTGGACTGCGACTGCGGGAAATGTCTACTTTGATTCAGGCTCTTCTAACACAATTAGCGGAACGTGGAATGAAAATGGCGGCAACACTTATGTTATGGCAGGCTCTTCATATGCTGTAACCGGAACTTTAAACATAAATTCAGGCGCGGTAAACTTTGCGACAAGCTCGGTAGTCAATAATCTTAATATGACTAACGGGACGCTCGGAATGGTTGTTGACTGGCTCACCGGCGGGCAAGGCGCGGGAACTTCGTTCTTATACACCACAACAACAACGCTTACGGCTTCAAGCATGTTGAACGTAACAACAGTTACTCCGACATTGCAGGTTGTCGGAAGCTCGACGGAAATAATGTCGGCTGATTACAATAATGGAGTGGCGTTCTCAACGAATAATATTCTCGGCGGCGACCAATACGGTTACAGATTTGTGTGGAACGGAGACGATACAAACGGATATACCGGCTGGCTAGTTTACGGCGCATTGCCGTGGAATACTTTTGTCGGCCAGTATCAGAACGCGGTTGCGGGTTCGACGATAACATTGGCGCAAGACATAACTGCGGTAGATGGCGACAGCAATCCGTTCGCAAACACTAATGGCAATAACTTCACCATAGACGCGGCGGGACACGTCATAAACTCTTCGGGAATCGCATATAGAGAGATGGTGCTTGCAAATAAAACTATAACAATTCAAAACGCGACGTTTGAAAAATTTTCCAATATTGCCTTCTACGGCTCCATCGGTATCGGCGGTGGAGGCGTAATTGCAATCACCGGAGGAACCGTAACCATAAATAACGTAACATTTAGTTCCAACAGCGCTACAAGCGGAGGCGCGATTAACAATGCCGGAGTCGTGAATATAACAAGCAGCACTTTTGCAGGGAACGCGGCAGCCGGAGTTGCTCCGCTCGTTATGAACGGAGGAGCAATATCTAATTCCGGAATCGCAAATATAACAAATTCAGTTTTTATCGGAAATAGCGCGGGAGGATACTACGGCGGAGCCATTTATAACTCCGGCACGCTCAATTTCACCGCTACGGCAGGGTCCAGCGTAACATTTATAGGCAATGGCAACGCGCTGGGAAATGATATTTACAATACCGGAATAATAAACAATGCAGGCCCCGGCGACTTGGTAATATCCGGCGGAATAGCGGGAACGGGAGTAATTAATAACTCCGCAAATATTTATCTTGCCGGAGTAAATAATCAATATACGGGCGCATTTAACCAGACCGCGGGAAATACTTACGTAACCGGAAGCTACTTCGCGGGAATTTCAAGCATAACCGCCGGAACCGTAAACATGCAGGCGGGCGCAAGCGTCAACGCCGCGGCCATCGGAATATACGGCGGCACGGTAAATTTTGCGACAAGAGGAACAGTAAATAATCTCGACATTGAAACCGGAACGCTTGGCATGGTTGTTGACTGGCTTACCGGCGGACAGGGCGCGGGCACTTCTTTCATACAGACAACAACCACAACGCTTACGGCTTCGAGCGTCCTGAACGTAACGACGGTTACTCCGGCGTTGCAGGTTGTAGGAAGCTCTACGGCGATAATGTCGGCCGGCTATAACAACGGCGTAGTGTTCAGCACCAATAATATAATCGGCGGCAACTACAGATTTGTGTGGAGCGGCGCTGACGGCGGATACACCGGATGGCTAGTCTACGGCGCATTGCCGTGGAACACTTTTGTAGGCCAGTATCAGAACGCGGTTGTCGGTTCAACTATAACTTTGGCGCAAGACATAACTGCGGTAGATGGCGACAGCAATCCGTTCGCAAACACTAATGGCAATAACTTTACGATAGACGCAGCGGGACACGTAATCAACTCTTCGGGAATTGCCAATAGAGCGATGACGCTTTCTAACAAAGCTATAACAATTCAGAACGCGACTTTTGAAAACTTCGCAGAAACCGGCAACGGCGGCGTAATGAATGTTAACGGCAGCACCATAACAATAAACAATGTTGTTTTCACTTCTAACACTGCTGTAAACGGCGGCGTAATAGCTAATACCGGCATGATGACCGTATTAGGCTCTACTTTTGATTCAAACATTTCCGGCAATCAAGGCGGCGCAATTTATAATACGGGAATGTTAATTCTAAACGCCGGCAATGTGTTTGAAAATATTGCCTTATCGACAAATGCGTCAATGGGCGGTGCTCTTGCCAATGCAACAGCTTCCGCCACGGCCAATATTACAGATAATACGTTTATTGGGTTAATAGCATCTAACTACGGCGGTGCGATATTTAATAATGCCGCTAACGCGACGATATCCGGCTCAACTTTTGATTCAAATATCGCAGCCGTTGACGGAGGCGCTATTTATAACAGCGGCGTCTTAACGCTCAATGCCGGAAACGTGTTTGAAAATACGGCCAGCACAATAAACGTTACCGGTGGCAGCGGCGGAGCCATTGCTAATGCCGGCGCATCGGCGCAGCTAAGCGTTACAAGCAATACATTTACAGGTTTGAAGGTATCCGGCAGCGGCGGAGCAATTTATAATACCGGAATCAGCACTATTTCCGATTCAATTTTTAATTCCAACTCAGCCACCGCCGGCGGCGGAGCCATTAATAACTCAGGCATAATGACGATATTAGAATCGACTTTTAATTTCAATAGCGGCGTATCCGGAGGCGCTGCCTATAATTCCGGGAATATGGCGATAGACGGTTCAAACTTTACTTCCAATAATGCTACTAGCGGCGGCGTGGTTTACACCGCAGGAACTAGTACAACGACAATTTCCAACTCCTCATTTGTTTCAAATACGGCGGCAACCGGCGGTGGCGCGATATATACAAGCAGCGTTGGTTCTTCGATAACTATTACAAACGTTAATTTCACGTTAAATGCCGCGACCGCCGCTACATCTTACGGCGGCGCGATATACAGCGCCAGCGGAGCATATTGGCTTAACGGCGTTTCGTTTACTTCAAACAGCGCGATCACATACGGCGGCGCAATTTATGCCGCAGCTGGCACGATAATGAATATTGCGGATTCCACGTTTACCGCGAACATGGCAACGGCTAACGGCGGCGTGATGTACACAAACAGCGCAGCCTCATCGATAACGATGACAAACGTTGATTTTACGTCGAATACAGCGACAAACGGCGGCTCGATATACAGCGGAAACGGAACGTATTGGATGGACTCAGTCCAGTTTACGTCAAACACTGTCAGCGCTGCCGGTGGCGCGATATTTACAGCCGGAACGACGTCAATGGATATCTCCAATTCCGTCTTTGCTTTCAATGGGGCGGCATCCGGCGGCGCAATGTATTCGAACAGCGCCGGCTCAACGATAACGCTGACAAACGTTTATTTTACGTCGAATACGGCAGCTAACGGCGGAGCGATAGACAATACGAACGGAATGTATTTGATGAGCGAAGTTCAATTCGCTTCGAATAGCGCGACTACTTCAGGCGGCGCAATTTACGTTGCAGGAACGTCAACAATGAGTATTGTCGATTCCGCATTTATTTCAAACCACGCGGCCAACGGTGGTGCGATATATTTAACCGGAGCTACAGCCGATGTTAATTTTGGCAGCACGGCAACGTTTATCGGAAATACGGCGAGCGGAAACGGCGGAGCGATATCAATAAATTTAGGAGCTGCGATAACGTTCTCGCCGGGAACATATTTTATAACGAACGGCAATACGGCGTTAAACGGCGGATTCATAGCTGTAAATAATGCTACGGCAACCTTCGTGACTGGAGCCGAGCTTGCTCTTAACAACTCTACGGCTGCGGCCGACGGAGGATTTTTATATGCGACGAGCAATTCGATAGTAATATTCGGCGACGGCGTGAACGCTTCTTCGAACTCCGCGGCCAACGGCGGATTCTTGGCAGGATTGAGCGGAAGCGTGATTAGCATAGGCAGCGCGGCGATAACAAACAATTCTGCGACGTCTTCCGGCGGAGCGATGTATCTGCAAAACAGCACGGCGGCGTTTGACAGCACGAACGGGCAGATATTGTTCGCGTCTAACACTGCGGCAGGAACGCCGAACGATATTTACGCAATAGGTTCGACGGTAAGCTTTAACGCGGTAAACCAAATAAGCCTGATGGACGGAATAACGGTAGGCGGTCCGTCCAACACAATCGGCAAAACCGGAACGGGGCTGTTATATTTGAGCGGAATAAACAACATCGAAGGTATGTTCAGCCAGACGGCGGGAACAACGCAGATAGACAAGTCGACCTTCAACTTTACAAACGGAACTTGGATAGTGACAACGTCGCAGGGCGTCAAGGTAACGACTTCCTCGGTGTATGTTGCAAGCACGGTAATTTCGAGCTTTACAAACAATAGCTTGTCGGGAAACAACGGAGCGCTGGATGTTTCGCAAAGCTCTGTGACTTTCGCCGGGAACACGACGTTTGCAAATAACACGGCCGGCGGAATAGTCGGCGGCGCAATACAGGGCGGCGCGGCTATAAACGCTTATGCCTCGACGGTAAGCTTTATCGGTAATAATGTAACTTTCAGCGCAAACAACACCGGAGGAACGGGATATGCCGGCGCGATATTCGCTTCGACAGGTTCATTGATAAGTTTTACAAACAGCACGGCGACTTTCTCCGCTAACAACCACTCGCCTGCTGGCGGAGCGATTTTTGCCTATAACGGTTCTTCGATAACTTTTGCAAACAGCAGCGCGACGTTTGCCGGTAACTCGGCTACGTATGGTTCCGGCGGAGCGATATATGCGTGGGCGTCTTTCGCGGGATTTACAAACAGCAATATGACATTTATGAATAATTCTGCCGCGTCGGGAATGGGCGGAGCTCTGTATTCTTATCTCGGCTCTTCCATGAGTTTCACCGGCGGCAATGCGGCGTTTATAAACAACACTTCCAATAACGCCGGCGGCGCGATAGCCGTAAATCAGCAGTCGTCGGTAGATTTTAACGCAAGCACCGTAACATTTATCGGCAACACGGCGACAGCGTCATCTTCTGGCGGCGCGGTGTTTGTTTCGAGCGGTTCGTTGAGTTTTGCCGGCAGCTCGGTGACTTTCGCCGGAAACAGCGCAGGCGCAAACGGCGGAGCAATGTCGGTAATAAACAGCTCTGCGAATTTTAACGGCGGCAGCGTTTCCTTCACAAGCAACACCGCATTTAACGGCGGCGCTCTATACATAGACCCAAGCGAAGTGGTGTTTACTTCGGACACGGTGTCTTTCACTTCGAATACGGCGACTGGCGGGCTTGGCGGAGCGTCATATGTAGACGTCGGCTCAACGCTGAGCTTTGTTGGAAATAACGCGGTAACGTTTAACTACAACACGGCGGCGTCATCCGGCGGAGCGATATACAACGCCGGTTATTTAAGCTTTGCGCCAAACGCGGGCGGAAGCGTAACGTTTACGGGAAACACCGCGGCAATCGGACAGGATATTTATAATAATCTCGGCGGAGTAATAGACTTTGGCGGAGCCGGCAATGTGATATTTAACGGCGGCATAGAAGGCGCGGGAGATATAAACAAGACGGACTCCGGCAATGTTTATTTCAACGCGGGTTCGAATAATAACGTCGGTGGAACGTTCAACATTCAGTCCGGCGGAGTTTATTTTGCGACAAGTTCGGTTATCAATGTTCTGAATATTTCGTCGGGAACGCTCGGACTTAACGTCGACTGGCTTACCGGCGGGCAAGGCGCTCAGACTTCATTCATTTACACGGCCACAACGACATTGACGGACCAAAGCATGCTGGCTGTGACGACGGTAACGCCTACATTGCAGGTTGTCGGAAGTTCGACGGCTATAATGTCGGCAGATTACAATAACGGCGTCGTGTTTAGCACGAATAACATCTTGGGCGGAAACTATAGATTTGTGTGGAGCGGAACGGCCGGCAGCTACACTGGCTGGCTCGTATACGGCGCGCTGCCATGGAACACTTTTGTTTCTCAGTATCAAAACGCGGTTTCGGGTTCGACGATAACTTTGGCTCAGAACATAGACGCGATACTTAATGTCGACGATAATCCGTTCGGCAACACTAACGGCGACAACTTTACGATAGACGCGGCGGGATTTGTGATTAATTCGTCAGGCATAGCGAACAAAGCATTGACGCCGGTCAACAAAACGCTCACGATTCAAAACGCGACATTTGAAAACTTCTCCGGAAGCGGAGTAATAAACGCTACGGGCGGAACGCTGACGTTGGGCAACATTGTATTCAGCTCTAACACCGGAACCAACGGCGGAGCGTTGAGCCTTGCCGGAAATGCCGTTGTCAACTTTGAAGCCGGCAGCACAATGACGTTTGCCGGAAACAATGCTTTGGCTTTCGGCGGCGCAATATCCGTCAACAGTGGTTCAATATTAACTTTCGCGGCGGGAACTCATTTTGTGACGACGAATAATACCTCTAACAACGGCGGGTTTATAGCGATAAATAATGCGACTGCAACGTTTGAATCCGGAGCCGATTTGAGTTTCAGCAATTCGTCGGTGGGGTCAGCCGGCGGATTCTTGTATGCGACTGCCAATGCAATAGTTACATTTGGAGATGGATTAAACGCATCGTCTAACAGCGCCGTAGTAGGCGGATTTATGGCGGGACTAAACGGCAGCGTAATCAGCGTAGGAAGCGGATCTATAACAAATAACGCAGCGTCATTTTTTGGCGGGGCGGCATATCTGCAAAACAGCACGGCGACTTTTGACAGCGCGAATGGAACAATAGTGTTTGCGTCTAACACGGCGGCAGGAACTCCCAACGATATTTACGCAACGGGTTCTATAATAAACTTCAACGCCGTAAACCAAATAAGCCTGCTGGACGGAATGCAGATTGCAAGCGCAAGCAATACAATCAATAAAACCGGAACCGGACTCTTGTATCTGAGCGGCGTCAATAACATTCAAGGTTTGTTCAGCCAGACTGCGGGAACGACGCAGATAGACAAATCGACGTTCAACTTCACAAACGGAACTTGGAATGTAACGACTTCAAACGGCGTCAGCGTAACAAGCTCGTCGGTAAATATATCCAACGTGACGGCTAACTTCACCGGCAACGATGCCTTGCTCGGAAACGGCGGGGGAATATTTGCCAGCGACACGGTAATGGAATTCACAAACGCCGTAATGACGTTTATGAACAACCAGGCGGCAAACGGCGGAGCCGTGTATGTTAATGCATCAAGCGTGACAATGTCCGGCGAAGGCAATTTCACCGGCAACACCGCAACAAATAATGGCGCGGCATTATATATCACAGGCGGCAGCACGGTAACGTTGGAAGCGGCAACGGGCGATATAATGTTTGCGGGAAATAACGTCGCGGGCGTTCCCAACGACGTGTATATCGAAAGCGGTTCTGTGTTGAATATAAATACGGTTGGAACCAACAATATAACGATGGCCGACGGAATAATGAGCGACATAAGCGACAACGCGTCGGCGGTAAATAAAACCGGAAGCGGAACGCTTTACCTTGGCGGCGACAATCAAATAAGCAATTTGAACGCAACCGAAGGAACGGTGGCGTTGTCGAGCGACACGAATATAACGGCGGGTAACATGATATTTGACGGAGCGACGTTCGACATGACGTCCGACAATATATCCGACCCTGTCAATTATGTGAACGTTGCTACGGCGACGAACAATTTCGCGACGAATACAAACTTGGTAATGGACATATTCGCCAGCAGTACATGCGACCAAATATACGCAGGCTCGGCGACGGTAAGCGGCAACCTTGAAATCAAAGCGCACTTTGGCGTATACAACAATCAGGAATTTGACTTGATAATGTCCAGCCAGAATGTGGTGTTTGGAACGTTTACAAGCACAAACTTCACATATGGCGGGCCTGACACTCTCGCTTACGTGATAAAATACAACGACGTTGCGGCGTGGGCCGGAATAGTAAGGCTTATAGTCAACGGAGTCAACGGAGCCAACTTTAGCGAGTTGCCGGGCTTAACGTTTAACCAGCGTCAAGTTGCGATAACGTGGGATCCGCTGTCATTGATACTTGCCGACGGAACGGATCTGAAGAATATAATGGAAGCAACGGCGTCGTTAGGCGATGAAAACCAAGAGAAGAGCGTGCTGTCGATAGCGTCGCCGTATTTCCTTAGCAACGTGATAAGGTCGGCTGCGATGGACAATGATAACAATGAGATATACGATAGAATCAAAAACCATTGCACGATAGACCATACGAATACGGCAATCTGGGGACAGGTGACGGGCTCGCAGAATAAGTATGGCGGCGACGAGAACAGCTTGGGTCAGTATTTGGATAATACAACCGGCGTTATGGCCGGGTTCGACGTATATTTTGGAAGTTCAAGCGCAATAAGCAAGACGATGTTGGGAGTATACGCAAGCTACAAGAATCATAATATAAGCGAAGATAGCAGCAACGCCGCATTGACAAATCAGGGGCTTGGGTTATACGGCGGATACATAAAAGACAGCTGGGAAATAAAGGCGTTGATAACCGGAACAATGGACAAATATGACACGACAAGAAATATACCGTTAAGCGATTACTTGTCCGGATACGCGGATAGAAACGCGACGGCGAACTTCAACGGATACACGATAGGCGGCGACGTAGAAGGAGCGTTGAAGATAGGGGTGGCAAATCATACTAACCTGAGACCATACATAGGAATAGAAGCCAAAAATGTCAGCTACGACAGCTTCAAAGAAACCGGAGCGGACGGGCTGGATGTAAACGTGAACGCCGGCAGCTATTTAAGAAGCGCGGCAAGAGTTGGCGCTCAGCTCGGATATGACAACAAGACATGGGCAGGATATATCGGGCTTGAAGGACAATACTTGTTGACTGGAAGCAAATACGAGATACAGAGCGTATTCGACGGAACGGATATAAGCTTCTTAAGCAGAGGATACCAAGAAAACGGATTACTGCTCGGAGCAAACATAGGCGGCAGCGTGAGAATAGCGGGAGGTTTGAAATTATTCGTCAACGCGCAGGCGCAGACGGCCGACAAGTTCACGAATCTCTACGGCAACGTCGGGTTGAGATACAACTTCTGCGGAATTACGCATAAGCCTGCCGGACCGGCGCCTATAAAAGTGTTCGCCGCTTCCTATGACGGCAAAAATTTCTATTTCAGAAACAGGGAAGCCGCCGAAGATTTTATAGCAAGAATGAAAGCGCTTGGCGCCGATATGAGCTCTGACGGCGTAAGCGAGAAATATATAAACAACGAAGAGTTGATACTGCCCGTCGGCTATACCGTAGACGGCGCCGCGAAATAAAGGGAAATAGGGGAACACATGAAAACGAAAAAAGCTTTAAAAATAATGTTCGGCTTGTGTCTGGTATTTTCCTTATTTGTCGCCGCCGGAAACAAGTCCGGAGTTTTCGGACAAAGCTCGGACGGCAGCGTCGCAGTGCTTGCCGATGATAAGGTGAAAGCCATATGGAAACTCGAAATCTCGGGCAATGAGGCGAAAATAGGTCAAGATATGGCGCAGGCTCTTTCGATAGCCCCGGGAAGAAATTTAAGCGGCATAGTTTATGCCGGCAGAATTTTCCTGTTCAAAGATAAAGAAACGCAGGACGAGTTCGTGCAAAGATTTACGAATATCGGCATAACTTTAAGCGACGAAAATAAAAGGATTATAGTGGTGTCTAGCGATATGGCCGTAAATCTTGCGGACTTGAAGGAGCTTGATATAAACAAAAAAGAAGATTCGGTTGTCCTGATAGAATACAATTATATAGCCATGGAGTTCGCAAGAATAAGAAATACGAAGTCAGATTTAAGAATTCCAGCGTTCCCGATACAGGAGCCGCAGCAAGAACAAACGCTCTCCGAGCAGCCGCAGCAGGAATCTGTCGCTCAGGCAACGGCTGCAAAAACCATGAGTATGAGCGAGCTGAAGCAGGCGATAAAAGATAACGGCGCGGCGGGCATGAACGGATATCAGACCAGCCTTGCCAACGTTAAAAATAATTTGAAAGAAGGCGAGAGCGCGGTAGTGCTGACAAACGGAAACCAATACGTGCTCGTAACGAAAGAGCCTGACGGGAAATACGGAGTTGTTGACGAGAGTGTAAATAACGGAAACAAAGTGATATATAGCCGAGAAGAGTTTAATAACTTAATGTCGGGCAAATCCGCTTCCGGAGTTGACGGCGCAAGCGGACAAGCCGTGACGGCAGACGGATATGATGTCAATGCGAATAATGTTAAGGTCTTGACGAATTCAAAAGCAATATCAAGCGTCGCGCAGGCCGGAGACGGAAGACGCCTTACGGCAAAAGAGATGAACGCCGCAATGGGAACCGGAGCGGACGCGGTAATCCGCAATATCAAAGCGAAACCGGCGGAAACCGGAGTTAATTTGGAGCTTATGCCGTCTCATTTCGATACCAATAAATACAATCTGTCGCAAAAAGACAGGGACGCCATAAAAGCGTTTGCCCAAAGTCTGCAGGGCAGAGAGTTCAATAAGTTGGTGATAGAAGGCCACGCCGATTCTACCGGCAATGACTATATAAATATCCCGCTGTCTAAAAACAGAGCGAAAGCCGTCTTCAACGAGCTTGCCAGAAATGGCGTGCCGAAATCCAAAATGACTTACAGAGGCTACTCTTCATGGAGACCTATAGCCACGAATAAGACAAGGGCGGGAAGAGCGCTGAATCGTCGCGCTGAGGTGTTCATAAAATAAGTATTTCTTGTCATCCCCGAAGGTCTCTGTCGGGGATCTGCAGTTAATAAAAGCAGCCGGCGGAATTATTCCGCCGGCTGCTTTTTCAATGCCGTGTCATCCTCGAAATTCGTAGTCGAGGATCTGCCTTTCACCTTTTATTGACAAAAAACCTTTTTTTTAATATACTACGCCAGTTGTCAGATAGGGAAACTCTTCTGCCACGCATGTTCTTTTCGGATTTATCAAACAATTTAAATCCATAAAAAATTTAAGGGCCCGTAGCTCAGCCGGTAGAGCACCTCACTTTTAATGAGGTTGTCGTGCGTTCGAGCCGCACCGGGCTCATTTTTTACGGATTTTTTATTGCCCCCATCGTCTAGGGGTCTAGGACACATGATTTTCAATCATGCGACACGAGTTCAAATCTCGTTGGGGGCGCTTTTTTACTTCGCCTTTGAAGTTTTTGCTTCCTTACGCTCCGGCTCATTTAGGTTACATCTAAACTTCGCCGTCGCAAGCGTCGCAAAAAGCTCCAAATGCTTTGCAAAAATTTAGTAAACTTCGTCGCGGTGCGTCTCGTCTAAACTCAAAATATTTCGTAAAAAATTTAGCCCACTTCGCCGTCGCAGGCGTCGCAAAAACTCCAAATGCTCGCAAAAATTTGATAGTTAAACTTCGCAAAAATATCTCTATAAAATTTTATAAAAAGCAGCCGGCGGATGATTTCCGCCGGCTGCTTTTTGTTTGTGCCTGTCATCCCCGAAATTCGTGACAGCTACGCTGCTGCCTTTTGGCAGAACGAGGATCTGCCGCTTGTCTTCTTGTTGTTTCAATGCGTCCAATCATCCGCCTTCTTAACTTCCCGATTTTAATTTACTATAATTTAGTTGTTCAAAAAATACTAACCGTTTAAGCTGATAAGCATAAACGGTTATTTTATGGAAGGCTTCTATGTCAACATTAGTCGTTTTGGGCACCCAATGGGGCGATGAAGGAAAAGGAAAAGTAGTTCATTATCTTGCAAAGCAGGCGGATTACGTAGTCCGTTATCAGGGCGGAAACAACGCCGGACACACGCTTATTTACCAAAACAAGCCTTTTGTTTTGCATCTTATACCGTCCGGAATATTGTTCCCGGATAAAATTTGCCTTATTACAAACGGCGTAGTTGTGGACCCGAAAGCGCTGAAGGAAGAAATCACCCTTTTGAGCAAGAAGAAAATTCCCGTAAAAGGAAGATTTTTCGTAAGCGAGCAGGCTCACATAATTCTGCCGTATCACAAGCTTATAGACGGCATTCTTGAAGAAGGCAACGTAAAAATCGGCACCACTAAAAGAGGCATCGGCCCCGCGTATTCCGATAAAGTGAAAAGAATCGGCATAAGAGTGGTAGATTATTTAGAGGAAGACGTTTTCATGGATTTGCTTGAGAAAAATCTTATAGAAAAAGCTCCTATGCTTGAAGCAAGCGGATATAGCGTAAAAGAGATTAAAGCCGAGATACTCAAAGACCGCAAAGAACTTGTGAACTTTATAAAGCCTTTTGTCGCCGACACAAGCCTTATGCTTGAAAGCGCGATGAAGAAAAATAAAAAAGTTTTGTATGAAAGCGCCCAGGGCACGCTCCTTGATTTGGATTTCGGGACGTATCCTTTCGTGACTTCGTCAAACCCTATAGCCGGCGGCGTTTGCACAGGCGCAGGCATCGGGCCTACTAAAGTCCAGAAAGTTTTAGGCGTCGTCAAAGCTTATACCACAAGAGTCGGAGAAGGACCTTTTGCCGTCGAGCTTTTTGACAAGACGGGAGAATATCTCAGGGAAAAAGGCGGGGAATACGGAGCTACAACCGGAAGACCTCGTCGCTGCGGCTGGTTTGACGCGGTGGTTGTCCGTCACAGCGTCCGCGTCAGCGGAATAGACCATCTCATCCTTACGAAACTCGACTGCATGGAAGATATGGATAAAGTTAAAATCTGCGTCGCTTACAAATATAAAGGCAAAATTTATAAAGAGTTTCCGGCTTCAAGAACAATTCAGGCTGGCGCTCAGCCCGTGTATGAAGAGATGCCCGGGTTTAAGGGAAAAGTCAGAGGCGTTACAAGTTTCAAGAAGCTTCCTAAAAACGCCCAGAAATACGTTAAGCGTTTGGAACAGCTTGTCGGCGCGAAGATTGATTTAATTTCGTTGGGGCGTAAAAGAGAAGAAACCATCCCTGTAAACCGTGTGAAATGGTTCTAGCGCTTCGTCTTTCACATTTATACTTCGTTACGCCGCTCCTCATTTACCCTATACGTATAGTAAACTTCGTCGCGGCGATGCCTCGTCTAAATGCGAAATACTTTGCGAATGAGAAGTTGTTACCTCGCCCCTTGCGGGAGAGGGCAGGGTGAGGGGTTGCCGTTAAAATCAATTGCGGTAAAGAAGGCTAATCCAATGAAAGTTAAATTATTAAAATCTACCAACGATCCTGAGAAGGTTTGCGCAACTGCTGCAAGGCTTTGCTACAGCGCCGTCGGCATAGACGAAATTTCGGAAAAGCTCACGAAAGAAAAAGTCAAAGACCTTTTGGAAAGAGTAATTTCTTCTGGCCATCATTCCGTGCTCGAACACGCTTCTTTTACGTTCGGCGTCGAAGGCGTTTCGCGCGCGCTTCTCGCGCAGCTTACCCGTCACAGAATCGCGTCTTTTAGCGTGCAGAGCCAGAGATACGTTAAATTCAAAGAAGGCGTCGAGTTTGTAACGCCCGATACCATAAAAAAAGACAAAGCCGCGCTTTCCAAATACAATGATTTCTTAAAAAATATAGAAAGCTTTTACAAAGAGCTTTTAGATTCCGGCATTCCCGCTGAAGACGCAAGATATATCCTTCCCAACGCTTCGGCCACAAAAATAATAATCACAATGAACGCAAGAGAGCTTAGACACTTTTTTTCTCTAAGGTGCTGCAACAGGGCGCAATGGGAAATAAGAGATATGTCATGCAGAATGCTTGCGCTTGCCAAAAAAGAAGCGCCCATATTTTTTAACGACGCAGGTCCGGATTGCGTTCGCGGTTTTTGTAACGAAGATAAACCTTGCAATCATCCGTGGAAAGCAGTTAAAAGATAATCCAAATAAAACAATCAAATGGAAAACGTATTTCAGTTTCTGATTTCAATAGCCGTTATTTTGGCGGCTGCTAAAATTTGCGGAGAAATCGCTTTAAGGCTGGGCCAAAGCGCGATCCTCGGTGAACTTTTGGCGGGCGTTTTGATAGGCCCGGCTGTTTTCGGTTTTGTAACCGAAACTGCGACGCTTGCAAATATAGCGGAGCTTGGCGCAATCATCCTGCTTTTTGAAGCCGGCCTTTCAACCGATATCAGAGAGTTCGCCAAATCCGGCGGATGGGCGGCGTTAGTCGCGGTTGTCGGCGTTTTAGTTCCGTATATTTTGGGATACTTCGTATTTTTATATTTCGGTCTGACGAGCGTTCAGGCAATTTTTGCCGGCGCGGTGCTTACGGCTACTTCCGTCGGCATTACCGCCAGAGTATTCATGGATTTAAAAAAGATCGATACTCGGGAAGCGAAAATAGTTCTCGGAGCGGCGGTCATTGACGACATTATAGGGCTTGTGATTTTAGCCGTTGTTTTGCAGATTGCCGCCGGAAATTCGGTAAACGTTTTTTCGATCGCCAGAATCAGCGCCGTAGCCGTGATATTTTTGGTTCTTATCGTAGGCGCCGGCCTGCTGATTATGCCCAGACTCATCGGGCTTATATACAAACTGAAGCAGCCAGACATAGGGTTTGTGGCGGCTTTGGTTTTCTGTATCGCAGCGTCGGTTATCGCCATGAAAGCGGGGCTTGCAACCATAGTCGGAGCTTTTGCCGCCGGGCTCGTTTTATCTAATACCGTTTTCAAAACCGATATAAAAAGAAAGCTTTCGCCGTTTTACGCCGTTTTTGTTCCGGTATTTTTTGTTTTGATGGGGACAAAAGTCGATTTGAGCGTGTTTAATCCGTCGGTGG
>Ga0123357_10003309_pt1 | contig 18413 bp, 10 predicted proteins | sample TergutEmb28metaG_FD_89873 | JGI IMG/M metagenome (GOLD analysis project Ga0123357, IMG submission 89873) | Embiratermes neotenicus P4 segment gut microbial communities from Petit-Saut dam, French Guiana - Emb289 P4 | ecosystem: Host-associated > Arthropoda: Insects > Digestive system > Gut ...
CAACAACACTGTTCCAGTCCCCCATTATGATGGTGTTTGTGTCACCCTTTCCATCTTCTTCAAGAATTTCTTCAATTATGTCATACAACTCTTCCACTTCATCATCTTCATGCTCTGATGTTGGCATGTACACTTGCATCATCAGAATATTTATTGGCTCTGCCTGTAATTTAATAACAATGATTCTGTCATTATAAACAGTCCTCTTAACAACACTTCTCACTATACTTTTATGCACCACTATTACCACACCTTTTTCAGCCCGTTCACCTCCAGAATAATACACTGTATAATCACTACTTCTTATTTCACCTTTTTGTCCTTTCCATCATACTTCACTGACACCTAGAACAGACACCTCATTCATCTGCATTTCCTTTTTCAAATTTTCCAAATGCCTCATCGATTCAAGGTTCTTACATTCCATGTTCCAATCATGTAGCCGTGTTGTTCCTTCATCTTTTCTTTGTAATCCTTCTTGCTGTAGCGCCTGCTGCTGGTTATTTCCCTTAGAAACACACCCCCCCGGCATGTAAAATTATATATTACAATATTGTGCATTTTGTTGGTTATTGTGTTTTAAACAAGTAGTTGTGTTGAGCCTGATATTGATTTTACTTGTTCATATCACTGACACACAACAGGATGTCCACGAAACGATAAGTGCTTTTTGTTATAACACGGTCCTGTCGCTGGGGCTTCCTGTCAGCCGTGATGTAAAGACCATATGAACAAAGCTTCGCGGTTTTTTTAATGTTTAACCTTCTTCATAGTTTCAAGTAAGATTGAGTCATCTTCAGAACATTTCTCTATGCACCATTTTTTTATGTTTGCCCTGCTTAGGCATCAGTTCCCGAGAGTCACTTCTCGTACACCTAGTTTCAAAACTACCCTTTTATATGTTGTCATCTACATCCATTGCTTTTATAGCTTCATGCTTGTTTTATTGGAAGCATATTTTCTTCTGCTCGTAGCACTTATTATTAGGTTAGTTAAAATGATCATATTGCATGATAGTAGACAAAACTATGCAAGGAAAGTGACTAAAAGGAAATATGGAAATGCCTGAGAGACATGGGTGCCGACAGAGATACACACTTCAACTGAATTCTTTACCCAGCATAGAAATGACCTGCATGACAGTGCAGCGACTCGGACAAAATGGTGCCTCAAGCACTCGGGGCTCAACAATATTGACACTGCAGTGTATTTCAGAATTATTAAGTGGAAGGTTTTAATGCTTGTCCAATTGCAGTGGTGATAATGTCCAATAAGATGAGAAGAGTGGTGTCTATAAGGAATTGGAGTGTGGTATTATGGTCTGTTGCAAGTAGTGTCACAGAATTGGTGTAGAAAAACTAGGAATTGTGTGTAATCTGGCTGAGATCTGACATATATACCTTCTAAATGAAGCTTCAGAACAATACTACATCAAATGTTTCATTTTCAACAACACATGCAGGAATTGAAGAAGTGGCAGATTCAAAGATTTGCAGAATTGAATTAGTAGTGTGTTGGGAGCTGGGAGAGTGTAATTGATATAGAGACAAGGCTATGGGCTGAATAGTCAGGTTTGAATCTGGGCAAAGGAAAGAATATTTTATGTTCTCTGAAATGCCCTGACCGGCTACGGGTCCCACCCAGCCTGCTATTCAGTGGGTATTGGTTTTCTTTCCTAGAAGTAGAGCATGTTGACCACTCACCCCCTTCTGGAACCAAGGTAGAGAATGAGTGGAGCTGTACCTCTAGGCCCCCTGTATGTATTTAAGGTGTGGACAGGGACAGCTTTACCTTTTTCATTTTTTGTTAATATGTTGGAGGAAACAACATGATGCCAGGAGCTTCATGATTTTCACTCATCATCAAATATTACTTGGGTTATCAAATCAAGAAGATGAGATGGGCAGGATATGTGGCTGGTATGAGAGAGGGGAGAGGTGCATACAGGGTTTTGGGGGGGAGCCTGGGGGAAAGAGGCATAGATGGGATGATAATATTAAGTTGGATATTAAAGAAATGTGATGGGAGGGTGTGTTTAGATTGATCTGGCTCAGGACAGGGACAGGTCTTGTAACCATGATGATAAACCTTGGGGTTCCATAAAATGTGGGTAATTTCTTGACTGGCTGAGAAGCTTATAGCTTTGCAAGAAGGTCTCTGCTGCATGGAATTAGTTTAGATAGTTTCACTGGTAGTGTGTAAGTTAATGTAATTTCTGATTTCAGGAGTAACATGTGATGTTGATGCATCAAACATCAAGTGGACAGTTAGGAACACAACAAGTGGCAAACTGTCTGTAGAGTTTGATCTGTTGCCCGAGTCTTGTGGGTGCATATTATACAGGCTGTACCTCTACATTTATGAAAATGTGACAAATGCAGAAGAGTGTGAGAACAACTACTCTCCATCGCTGCATTCAAGCAGAAGCTTGGGAATACTAAATCATGCTAAACCAAGCAGAGAAGTTCCTCCATGTGGCAAGGTATGTTTCATCTGATTGTAGATGGATGCTTTAGACAAACAATGTTCCTCATATATTTACATGTGCATTTTTACACTTGTAAGCATGAATTTATACAAAATATTGTCCTTGTTATGAGCATTAAAATTGTTCTTTTCAAGTTATTTCCACTAATCTTCATTTAATTGTGTAGACACAATCTTGTTAGTTAAGGATTTGTTATTGATGTGTTCTTATTTTGGAGTGACAAATGGGAAGAAGAAACATTTTGTTGTGGCCTTTTCTAGCACATCTCAGAATGCAGTGAATAGAGCTTTGTACTGCATTCTCTTCTAGAAGCATGTATGCACAGTTTTCCTATATGTGAATAAAGACCTTCCCACACAAAGATGTTGGTATTAAGTGAGAATTACGAAAGTGTCATGTCAGCAGAGATTTGAAGTTGAGGTTGACATTCATTTCCTGTGTGTTTAAACTGTTAAGACCTGAGTGAGGCTTTCTTTTAAAATACTGTGTGTCATCACTTTTAAATCCTTTGTTTTGTTTCTGGAAACGTACTTATGAATATTAACTTTATAGTATGTATGTTTGTATTGTCTTAGACACATTTTGGAAGATAAATGTCATAGACATTTTTACGCACTTGCGGAACATGTTGCATATTCAGCAAATACAGGGTTATTCGAAATGATTGTCGGGGTTTTAACAACTTGTCATACACAATACACTTGAGATAGGATTATATGTATTTTTTCATTTAATAGAACAACACTCCACATTTTTGTTACATACCATACAGGTGCCCTATATGTGCACCCTTTGTCATTCTACAAACATCAACACGATAATCGACTTTGTTACAAACTGTTTGTAGCATGTCAGCGATGAGTATCATGTTAATGTTTGTAGGATCACAAAGGGTGCACATATAGGGCACCTGTAAGGTATGTAACAAAAGCGTGGAGTGTTGTTCTATTAAACAGAAAATACATATACTCCTATCTCAAGTGTATTGTGTATGACAAGTTGTTGAAACTCCGACAGTCATTTCGAATAACCCTGTACTTTGTTGTGTGAAGCATTAAACATTTGTGTTCCATCTTATTTTCTGATATGTAGTTTCTATTTGTTTCTTTGTAAATGTTTTGGAGAATGCCATGCTTGGAGCAACAGTTTCCTTATTAAGTAAGCTTCCACCACACCATTTCATAAACGTCCGTAGTTAATAATAATGAAGCCAGTGGCTGAGAAACATGCACCTTTTTTTTATGTTTGTACCATGCATTTTAATTAATTGATGTTTTTTATTATTATACCAACTAATGCACATGTAAGTAGTATAAAATTAGTATTAAAATTGCTCCGACATGTTTCGGTGTTCTTACGCAATCCTCACGGAGCTCACAAGTTGTGCCAGCTAAAGTTATGTATTACTAAAATGGAAAATACAATTCATCAGTATGTTGTTATGGTAAAATTATTGGTAAAATGTGGCCGCATATGTAATTTGAGTCTGTAATGAATAATGTAAAGTTTAATAAGAAATGCGACATAAGGAGTATGGTAAATTATGTCGATTGATTTGATGGACTTACCCTGGTTAGGTGTGTGTGTTGTGTGCTGGTCAGGAGTAAACTGAATTTGGGAGTGAGTACCTAGTTATGTAATGCAACATGTTGTGCCAACTCATACATAGGGTTTAGGTCGTTGACCCTCTGTTCATCGATCAGTACATTTTGCTTTTGGAAGAATGATTCCCAGCAATTCGTTTTAGCTCCATTATTACAAGGAACTAAACTGAATTGCCTCATAGGTACAGTAGAAAATATTTTTGTGATTAGATTTTTGACGTACCTTTTGGCAATTTCTACATGAACATTTAAGCCTTCTGGGATATGAAACCATGTTGATGGGTAGATAATCACGTTTTGGAGAAATGTACCACCTCAATCCTCAGGGCCTAAGCAGTCCAGAAAGAGTTTTCTCTTTTTGTCGTGTTATGCATAGCATCTTCATAGACCAGAATCCTTTTTGAGAAACTGATAGTCTCTCAGCTGCTGAAGAAGTTTCCCGTATTTAATGAAACCCAAATGTTTCACATGAGCCAAGTGTGCCTTGGTGCCCAATTTCAGTAAGTTTCATATTAATTATTATTCTATATAGCCTCATGATCTCTTCTCTGGTGTTCTGACTACAGTTTTATAGCATTTCTTATCTTCTTATGACAACACTTTTATAGCATTTTTCCTTTTTATGGCTGCAGTATTATAGTGTTCCTGCTCTTTTTTGTGACTGCATTTTTTCCCCCCATTTCTTTCCCATGTGTGCCATTAGATGCTGCCCACCACTTCTTCCTTCATATGATTACTTTAATCAGTGATGATTAGTACTTTATAAAGTGTCTTGTTATGTAATTTTCTCTACCCAATTAGTTTTATGCTTTCCCTCTTTCATGTTCAGATATATTCCTCACCACTTTGCGCCCAAATACCCTTCCATTTGATTATTGTATGATGGTGAGAGACTAAGGTTTACACCAATGTAAAACATGAGGTAAAATGCAGTTTTGTATATGTGAATTTTTAGGGAACCTCATAATGAATGTCATTTAGATTTATTTAATTTGTTGCTTAATATATGAATTATTTGTTTATATTACAATTTTTCCCTATGTTCTGGTAGTAAGACATTGGCATGTACATACTAGCATCTAAGAAAGTGAGAGGTTATGACAGTATTTTTGTTGTTGATATGGAATAGGGAAGTAGTATTCAATATTTATGTTCCATTTCCTTTGTGTCTACTTATGATTTAAGATGATTTTCTGTTAATTTATTTTTGAGGGATCCTGTAACTAAGCTTATGTTTGCATGCTCTGTTCTCTTTGAAGATAAATGCTTGGCCAAATTGGCATTGTATCACTTTCTGTGTAGTCTCATCCTTATCTTCTTCTGTTTTCTGTGGTCATCTTCAGTGATTTACTCTTGGAGTCTCAGTAGCTCCTTAATCTTGCTGTGGCAGTTCTTTAGAGATGTTTCTGTTTTGGGTCACTTCAGGATTGTCCACTGCTCTTTATCTTACAGTCACGAATCTGTCTTGTTTTCTTCTTGGCATTGTATGCAGAGTGTCTTCATCCATGATGAGTCACACATGGTAACTATGGTGTTAAGCCCAGTGCTCAACTTTGTTTCCTTCCTTGGTGTGTAACAGAGAATTTTCCTGATGGGCTGACATATTGTTCACACATACTACATGGCTGCTTTTATCAGTCATTCCTTAATTTTTATGGCTACCCACGCATTTTAATTTCATCTGTTGGGAGTTCTGGCATCTGGTTCTGCTGTGCTGTAAAATATGCCCAGTGCTTAGGTGTTTGTTCTGCCTCAATGTTATCGCAGGAAAGAGGCACAGTGGGTACCATGGAAGCTGTGCTAGATTACCGAATTCAGCGGGTACCTATCCCCAGCATTCTGTCGTGTGATGATTCACCATAATATTCACATCCAATGAACAGGGAAACCATGCTTATTGCCCACAGAGAATGCACCGTAGTCACCAGATTAAAAGCCATGTGATTTTTTGTGGGGGTATTTCTCATGGATAAAGTGTTCAACACTAACTCTTGCACAGATGATCAGTAGATGTTTTCAGCCCTTCCAAAAACTTTTGAAGAGTTAATGTGGAATTCCATCCATGCACTTCCACGCAGCCCTTTTAATTATTTACGCAGTACACACACACACACACACACACACACACACACACACACACAAGTCTTTACTGTAATATGGCAACAGCTTTACAATCGCTGATGACTTTTTTTTGTAACTAGTAACCATAATGAAAACTGTACTTGATGCCTCAATACATAGATTACATTGTTTCTACATAGTAGGGTTTCCCCATGTCCTAGCAATGGCTGTAGTTCAGATTTGTCCTAAGGAATGTGTTTTCTTCATATTTTAGCAACTCTGCATTATGGTTTTTACCAAGTGGCGTTTCCCCATATCCTAGCAACATTAATTACCATTGGTAGCTACCAGTGAATAAATAAAATATAAAGGAATGAACAACACTCATTTATATATATATATATATACACACACACACACACACACATATATATATATATACACACACACACATATATATACACACACACACACATATATATACACACACACACACACACATATATACATATATATATATACAGGGTCATCGAAAAAGATGGACGGGGTTTGAAACCGCTATAACTTAAAAAGTACTAGACAGATTTACACGTTTGACATCTTAAAATGTTCAGAAAAGTTTAAAGTTTTAGACTTATGTAAATTAATTATTTTAAATTAACTTTAAAATTAAACTTAATTTAAACAGTGGAGGCGCTCATCATTGGCACGGGAACTGCAGGTGGGTGACCTTGAGATGTTGGGGCGATGTTCATGCCGGTGGTGAGTCACGTGCACGTGCTGGGGAGGGGGTGACTTTGGAACAGTTGCGTCATTGTCTTTCAGTTTTAATCAGTGCGGGGCAGGATATGGACAGTTCACCAGAAGGCTCAATTTGTGTTGCGGTATGCAGAACTGAAATTGGTTGTCGCAGTGCAGTGTAAGTGGTGACGTTTACATCTGGGAGAAAAACCTCCAATGGACAAGGCTTTGAATCGGTGATGAATCAGTTTAAAGAAACAGGTACTGTTGAAAAGCAAAAATCTACTGGCCGACCAATCCGTCTCGTACTTTTTAAGTTATAGCGGTTTCAAATCCCGTCCATCTTTTTCGATGACCCTGTATATAGGCATAATTTTCATGCAGTTGAATGTTTGTGAATGTTACAGAAAGTTTATAATATTATGATTGTTACATTTTGTTTCAGACTGCAGTTGCAACATTCAATTATGTATTCAGTGGCTGCTATGTGTTGTATATTGAAGCAGATAACACTCATTTGGGATTACTTTTTAATGAATCAAAGCCTAGGTTTATAAGGACTGAATACAAAAAGAATTTGCTGATTGATAAGAAACCCAATATTGTCCCTCAGTATATTTCAGCACTGTAAGTAATAACATTGAAATATTATGTTATTGTTACTTATACTATATTTATGCAAACATTGGCTGCAGATTTTAACAGATTGTGTCCAAATATTGAGGTGTGGTCATTAACATGGCACATAAAAAAGGAAAGGTAAAGTGATCCTGTTACAGGCCTGATGTGGCCCAGAGGGTGGGTAGAGGTATAGCTCTACTCTTTCATGACCCGGCACTAGAAGAGGGTGAGTGGTCAGCAGCACACCCCAGCTGCACTTTACCTGCGGGAAAGACCTGTTACCCATTTTACAGGAGGCTGGGTGGGCCCCAGGGCCGGTCTGGATGGGCGGAAAATCTAGTCCCCACCGGGATTCAATCCCGGACCGTCCAGCCCGTAGTCAGTCGCTATACTGACTGAGCTACCCTGCCCACAACATGGCACATACAGAATATATTTGCACCCTTTAAGTGTACTTATGATGATGTCAGATTTAATGCCTAAAGTATGCAAATTCTTCATCCACTGGAAAGAAGTTGAGCTTGCAGACATTCTGCTCTCTCTCTATTTCACCCACACTGTTGTCATTCATGTTTGCCTTTATTTTCATTGGCAAACCACTGTTGAGTGCTTTGGATTATGCCATGTTGGTGCTGTTTGGTGATGTTTTGTGATAAGAAATCTATGCCGCTTTTGGTGAGATTCTTGGTAACCATTTAATTTAAAATAAAATATGTGAATGTAATACATGAGGTAATTTGACCTGTGCCTGCTAGTTTCAGTACTGTTTTCATTTATAAGATGGCACACAAAGTTAGGTGATGTTTGCCAGTGAGAGGGCTTTGCAATTTTAGGTGTGGCCATTACAGTGACATATTTTTTTCACTTGTTTCATTTAAGAATGAAGTTGTGGTCCTTCAGTGCACATTACCAATGTTCATTTAAATATGGTAATAAACAGTGACACATAAATGCCATTCTGATTTATAGGCTTGTGATTTTAAAACAATGTTTTTGTGATTTACTTATTGTGTCTCTGTTGTAGAAAGTCTGATGATTTGAAACACTTCAAAACATAGTTGAGATGTTACAAATTACTTTACCTGAAAACACTAGTGCTTGAAGTATAGAATTTTTTGAGTTCTAAACACCACATCACTTTTTATTGTGGCATTTCTCACTACACTTGAAATTCCATGTGAAAAGTTATATTTATTCATATGTGACATGTTAAGGTGGGGGGGTTACTAATGCCATTGTGAAAAGAATGAGAACAATATGGTGATGCCTGTCAAAAACAGGCATATCATTTGCAACTGACTGCATGTGAGTTGACAGCAGGAGTGAGATTTTGAAGGGATTGACACTTAATTCCCAAAATGACACAAACAATGTACATTACTGTAGCTTCTTATTTGTTGCCACATTGGATTTTATCTGATAAGAGGACAAAGACATTGTGATGCTGTAGGCTGTATGAGGAAGCTTTCAAGTGCTGTAAACTAGTAATTATACAATTTAGCAATCAGTTTTGTACCAAAGTATTTAAATGTACAGAGTTTAACATTGGAACCTTATAGTGTATGCTACTGGCAGCATTTTAAAATAAATTTTCAACCGTACAGTGAAGTAAATTGAATAGACTATATACTAAATTTGTCAGATATGACATCAGAATTTCATACCATTGCCACTTTTATAATTGTTGATATATAAATATTTTATACAAAATTTAGTCATCTGGCTCTGTATAAAATCTTACACTAAACTGAAAGTGATATATGAATTCTGTGCTGGCACCACATTGTTGTGCAGTCTACACAAAAATTGCCTGCAATATTATATATTTTTCAGACCTTCACTACCAAACTACATTTTACGAACCTTATGTAAATGTGTGTTATATGTGTGTGAATTTGGTAGTTTCATATTAAAACAGATTGTTATTGGTAGTTAAATTAGTGAAGTAAGCTGACTTGTTTTGAATAAGCATGTTCTTGTTAATGTGCATTTTTTTTTTCCTCCCCATTTAATCTTGCAGTCTGGTTTTGGAATGAACTGTCACGTGTTCTAACACTTACTTCTATGTGCACTTATTTAAGATGCCAGTATCTTAAAGTATTGGTATTTTTGTGTTGGTGAAGGATAACAAGTGACCCAGGTCTCTTCAGCTGGTAACCTCACACTTTTCAGCTGTCTAGTTTATCCAAACAACTTAACTGACAGTTAATAGTTCATATAATACATAATGTATTTCCTGTTGTTACTTGATTACATTTGTATTTTATTTATTATTGTTTTATTAAATATCATTTTCATTGATAGAAATAATATAGCATTACATGATGGAATTATTCTTGAATAAAGAATTAGAAAAAGTGTGGAAGGAAATGACTGTAGTATAATTCCAGATAATAAATTCAGTATTTTCTTGAAGGAGCTCAGGAAATCCAGAAAAAGGCTCAGGATACCTGAACCTGGGGATCTAATGAGTATAAAGTGGGACTATGAACCACATGACTGTAATGTTCAATACAGAACTTCCTCCTGATACCATTTGGAGTATTTGTGCTCCTAGTTGAAGAGACTTGGTGATTTCCATTCTGTGGTGATATGAGATGAATGTTAGCACTTTGCATTTTGCAGTGTTTACCACATATTGCAGAGTTCACTATATGCACTAAACACATCTGTCACATCAATGTTTTAACAGTTCAATTACGGTTTTCATATGTGTTACTATTCTCTATGCAGTAATTTAAATGACATTCCTGACCCATCCTTACTCCATGCACCCTATGTATCAATCCAGTTCCTCCATCTGCTGCACACTTGTCTTGAAGATGGTGACTGCATTGTGTGCTGAAGTGGGAACATCTTCAACACATAACACAGCCGAAACTTGAAGGCCAAAGTTATCTAAGTACAGGAATTTTTGTTGAGTGCATTTATCTGCTTATTGGACAGTCCATTAGAAGGATAAATAGATATATGTTGATTGTTGCAGTGTAAAAACTACTAACATTATGAGGAGTAAATTTGCCACTGGGTTTCAGTATTAAATTCCAAGGCCAAGAAATGAATAATTGAGTGTCTGTTTTAAGTACTTGCCAGTCACAGATTCAGGTTATCTGGAATGCACATCCTTGTTTTCAGATTAACCTCTTAGCAATTTTTTATATGCACTTAACAGTTTAGGAGCTTTGCATAAATAATAATTACAGTAATGGTATTTGGAGACTATTTAATTTTAAACATGGAAAGTATGGCTGTTCATGTCATAGGTTAATATCAGTACTTGTCCCAGATATTACTTGTTACCATTGTAACTGTTGCCATGTAGGTTTTTTGTCTCCAAACAAAAATGAATATAGAAGTAAGTGTAGGGGGCAGTATAGATATAAATTTACTTGGTTAGGGTAAAGTTGACCATATGAATGCCTTGAAGGCATATGGAGAGTAGAGGTGTACCTTTCTCATTCTTGACCTCAACAGTAATGGGGGTGAGTGGTCACCTTCATACCCTGGCTTCTTTATGCTAGGGGAGAGAGTTCTTGGTACCCACTGAATGGGAGATGTGGTGTGTCCCAGATCTGGTTTTTGATGCTTTGGTGAAGAGAAGAATATCTTGCCCATACTGGGAACCATAATTCCTTGGTTTTCCAGCCTACCGGCTAGTCACTGCACTGAGTACATTTCTGTGTTCAGGATTTTCAGTTTTCTTTATTTGGAGTGTTCATGAGCAGTGATTATTCAAGTTAGAAAAAGTAATTAAAGGATGTTGCATTATATTTTCTCATAATCATGATGTGAAAGAAAGCAGTGTAAACATGAAGGACATTTGATCAGTTTATGGTGACTAAGTCTGAACAAGCACTGCATTGTTTGCAAAGGTCTTTTTCCTTGCGTGTCTGTCCACTGCTCTCATACCTAAATTATTTGACCTGTTTATATGATGGGATGAAGTAAAAGTAAGGTTCACCCTATGACATACCACGAAGGCATGGGGGCGTTAACAACACACCCCACCCACTTTGCCCTGGGGAAAGAAACCTGGTACCCATTGTGTAGGAGGCTGGGTAGGCCCCAGGGCTGGTCTGGACAGGTGCCTAAAATCTCGTCTCCAACAGGATTTGATCCCCAAACCATTCAGCCTGTAAAGGGACTTAATAAAATTACAGTATTTAAAACATGGTACATGGTTTTGGAAATTTTATGAAGGGTGCCCAGATGGATAGCTTAGTTTGTCAAGAATTATCAGGCTGTGCTATGGATCTGGTTGTTAGTCGCTGTCCTATCACATTGGTGGCTCGGGTTCCCAAGTTCTGTGGTTTTCTGCCATGAGCATTATTCCATTGGTGCACCATACTCATTTTGCATTCATATTCAAGTATTATTACATAAATTTCACACTTGACAGCATCAGTAAAACACATCAGTACCATTACACATAAGTTTGTGTGTGGTCGATGTTTTGTTTTGAAATACGTTGAGGTTCTTTATTAGGACGTGACTGTGTGTATATTAACATAAAATTTAAACTCAGAAGTAAAAATTGATGAATTTTAGGGAGCAGTAATTAAGTTGTGAATGAAAACGTTTGTTTTGTGGGACTGCTGTTGTAGAGAAAATGAAAAATAAATGCGTCCCATCTTCTGTTTTGAGTATGAGGTTTCATGAGTTTTGTCATATATATTCTCTTACAGCAGTAGTTTCCAAATTTTTTTTTATGGACTTTGGAAAATTTCTGAGGGTTCTAGCATAACATTTAATCATTTTTGTGCCTTCTGTTTAACAGCTCTACTGCTGTGCTGTAGATGCTGAACTTCAGCAGCTGAAGTATTGACAGAATTTAATTGGAATTCTAATTTTAGTACATTAAAATACAGTATGAAATAGAAAAGAAATGAAAGTACAATTGAAAATCAATATGTATTTTTTAATGTGATGTTTAGATTATTCATGGTTTATGTTGTTGTATATGTAATTTTAAATGTATGTTGTGATTGTATGGTACATTGTGCAGAAATGGGGTTGTTGTTACAGAAGTAAACCTCAGTTCAGTTCACGAGTATCTTGGCACTTCTTTGCCATTTGTATGTATATTTTTTATATTTTTTTAATTCTTTCAGTTATTTGGTAATCTTACATGGCCTGTAGACTGCTTGAATGATGCTCATGGATCACATTTTGGAAATCTCTGTTTTATGGTATAAGTAGTATGGTTCACACACTGTGTGTGTGCGCGTGCGCGCGTCACAGACTTCGAACTGGGACTTAGTAGATACTGTTTATTTTCTTTGGTAGGCATAGCATCACCCAAATTTGTGAGTACCACAGATTTATGGCAGAGCATTTGAATTCATTATTCTCAATCAGTACAGTGCCATTTCTTGTACTTGTAAATTCAGTCATTAGCATTGGTTTTGTGCCTGTGGTTGAAGATCATCTTTGCCAGATGGACCCAGTTAAGTAGACCTCGAGACTTCACTATTTTTGGAGCAAGTTGGAACTGGTTGAGATATGTTGTTCCTCAGTTGGCTGTGTATTGGAAGTGTGTTTTTCCAGTGCATGTTACATTGTCTCAGTTTGAACAGTAGATACACATCTGGTTCTCTTTGAAATGAGGAAAATTAGCCATGGATATCCTTGTAAGCCTCCTTGTGGGTTATACATATGAAGTTCTTTAAAATCTGCTGTGTACAACTGGTAAAACTAATTTAAAAATGGTGAAGAATCACCAGATGACAAGTGCAGCAGTAGGCCAATAGCCTCAATGAATGATATAAATATGACCCATGTTTTGACAGTAATGATGGCAGATGAGTGATGATTGCGCACTGAATGACACATTTCATATTGAAGTTCTGAAGTGTTTGAGGTATGCCATTTGTCAGAAAAGGCTGGCAGAATGGAGAGACTGCTGGATTTTGCACCATGACACTGGACTTGCCTTGTTACGCTTCTGTTGCAGTGCAGCAGATTTAGGCCACAAAACCAAATCTGGTCCTCCCTCAGCCATCGTATCTGCAGATCTTCCTCCATGTAACATCTGGCTCGTCCTGGAGACTGCTAGAGCAAATGCATATTTGTAGAAGGGCAGTATTTTGAGGGTGACTAGGTTAGGTTTTTTTACGTACCCTTTTTACTACAAATTGTGCTGTAATTCCTGAAACTTTAGATCCTCCCATGTATTAACTCTGCTAACATTGTCAGTTTCTAGAAATTCAGTACTACCTCGACCTTCTTATTTGTCATGTCATCATAATTTTCATTGTGATTTATAGTATTCTTAAGTTAAACTCAAAGGTGTGGTGCTGCCAGCCCGTTGCACCATCCAGAACTTTTGAAACTGATTCACCATTGTTGTGGGTTTTGATGATGTCTAAATTTATAGAGCTGAGGACGATAGAATGAAGGCCATTTTTGTTGTACCATTAACGTGATGAAAGAAAGGAAGCCATACAACAGCCATTGTTGTTGAATTTGGCCCTGTGACTTTATAATTAATATATTATTGTGACACATAATTGAAAATGTGCCAGAAGAAACATACTAAGATACGTGGTTCTAGCAGTAACACTTTGTTGCGTATGTTCAGGAAGTGCCCGAATAGCATATTTGTTGGAACACTGGCTGTTCTAACCAAGGTGTCTTGGGTTTCCTCAGTCCTGCCAGGAAAGTTCTCTGATAGTGTCTGAATTCATTATTTATCGTACCACTGGATGCTGTGTAGTTTGATGTACTAACATCATTGCTAAATAATCCGCAAGTAAAGGTGACACTTTATACGTTAAAATGTTTAATACAGAGAACACCTCACTACAGGAGTGATTTAATATTTAAATGAAAGTGTCAGCAGACTGGTTGCAGGAACTAACCTGAATGTATCGGTCTGTGAAGTCACTGAGAATGACTGTCAGGACTGACAATTATACAGGTTTTCTGTCATTGTTGTACTTCAGATAATTAGATTTATGATAAGTTTAAGGTCAACAGTGAAAGGTAAAATAATTTTCTGAGAACAGTCCTTTCCATAAAACTGCACTGTTGTGTGTTATTACCATGTTTTATTGGAAACATGGAAATAGCATACAGGGTTTGTTATGTAGTTCAGCAGATGCTACTGCTGTGTTATCACTGTGTTTTATTGGTAGCACATAAACTGCAGATATTGTTTGTTTTGTAGTTAGTAGGTGTTGCTGCTGTGTTTTCCGCATGTTCTGTTAGTAACACAGAAATTGCAGACAGTGTTTGCCATGTAGTTTAGCCGACACTGTTGCTGTGTTTGCTTATTTCTAGGCAGGAGTTGCAGTTTTCTGTTGGTTATGTTACCAGGATAAGTGTTACCAGAATGGATCTTCTAATCAGAAAATGTGATTCCTATACATGCACCTGTGTTGATGGTAGTGTGCATCAAGGGTGGAAGATGGCTTTGAGTGTAAGCTAACAATCGTGCTTTAACTGTTTTTTATTGACAGTGAAACAGGTGAAAATTGTGTAAAGTTATTAGCATAAATATGTATTGTACATTGATGCTAGCATGATTATCTGTGAATTGAATTTGATGTTAGTATGCGAAGGCAGTGTTCTTAAACATGTATAAGGTTGTAGTGTTACTTATGTACAAAATTCAACATCCTTTTTCATATTTCTGGCATTCTGGGGCATGTACTGACTGCTAATGAACTTAATATTTATAATCTGTGCTTACTAACAAGCGGCATTTGCTTTGTCTTATATTGGAGCATCTCATTGTCCATTTTGTTGCATGCTTACCATAATTCCTCCTTACTGGCAAAGAGTTTATATATATTTATATATCAGTGAGGTCTTGTATGTTGGCTTGTATCCCTGCCTATGGCTTTCAGAATGAATAACATTATGCTTTCAGACAACAAATTGATGTAAGTGTCCAGTTCCAGTCAGTTGAAGAGTTTGAAGATCTGCATATTGGTTTGCGCCTGAACTCTGATATAGATCAGGCAGTGGAAATGCCGTGCTACAAGTCAGGACATGATCACTCATGTTGCATTTATAGGGTAAGAGGCAGTAATTCACAGAAGTGATGTATTATTAGCCACCTACATTTGCGCGTCTGAGTTTAGAGCTGCTGCCCTTGTGTAACGGAATTTACTCTTGGGTATGAAATTCGTGTTTGTAATTTCTGGTATTTGACCCCACAAAGACCTGTTTACGTGGCACCCTGCCTACTCTTGCAGCAAGGTTTAGGTGGCAACGTATCCTAACATTTGTGGTGTTATCTTATGTTTAAATTGTAGTGTATATTGGTAAATAAAAGACATTCTGTGGTCATAGAGGACCTCAGAATATCCCCAGGCTGTCATATGTTAGTGGCAGGGTGGAGTAGCAATGCAGTCTTAAGTGTGAACATCAAAACTGCTCGTATGTGGAAATAAGGTACGGCGGTTGGGACACAGTTGATGACCACATCTCATAGACAACATTAATTGATAATGGGTTGATTGAAGGTTTGATCCAAGCCTAGTCAATATGGGATTTGTGGTGGACAAAGTGGTGTCAGTGGGACAGATTTCTGTCTAGTACTTCAACCTGCCACTTATCTTTTCACCAGTGTTCCACATTTATATTTATTCATCTGTCATTGATGCAATACGCACTAGATACAGAGAGTATCAGTTAAATAAATTGCAGAAAACCAGAGTTTATAGTAGAATTAAATTTGCTTCAGATTAAACTATGATTCAGAAAGATTTTGTTTTCCTTTCAAAAAATGAGGAATTAATTGACTGAATTGACCAGCTGGGTTTGCAGTATAAGGGCCAGAAGTGTACTGGTGATTCTGTCAGTGACAATCTAATTAACTGTGTATCATAATTTGTTCTGTGCTTAATTCCATGTCCTTAACCCTTTAACGCCGAACAGCCACTAAAGTGGCCGCAAACAGTGTATCGAAGTTTGGAAGAATTTTGTTCACTCCTATTCGGTTACCTGCTGTGGAATGCTGTGCATCTGGACTCTTGAAGGTCAGGCTTTCATTCAAGGGTCAGAATGTACCCCCTCCACCTCCTAAACCCCTCCCAAACACTGATATATATGTCACCACTTCTTGCAACTGCGTCTTTTTCCCAGCTGACTAATATGGTTCTGACATGCTTACACTATCGCTTGCTCTGGGGTTCTGTGGGTTGAAATATCAACACTGGCCTATGAAGCAAACTATAGTTGTTGATCAGAAAGGTTGTCAGTGGCATACTGTACCCATATACTTCAGACAAAACTAATGCTCAAAAATCAGAGATATCCACAAAACTTGATGTTTACAGCTACAGAAGGGCCCACAAACATTCCTCTTGTAGTGCTGGGATAATCTGTAGGGGTTGTGGGATAGTAACATGCAGCATACAGTTGTCAATCTAGTAACATCGTTTTGGGCACCCTCGAATAGCTGGAAATTCATATGCAGTTACATCGTAGCTTTAGATCTGTTTTGCTGTTACTGTAGAAGATGTTCATATGTAAGCTACATTAGGTTCCTGACCTGTGGCAGTCCTGCAGAGGAGTGTAAACAAGGCAGACCGTTGTACATGCTTTTCGCAATGGCTGGGGAAAAAATGACACTTGACGAGGAAGCGATCAGTGAAATTCTGGTTGCTGACACCTACTCTCTATCAGGTTCTGAGGCTAGCGATTTTGAAAACGATTTTGAAGAGGAAGAAGAAGACCAACAGCAACACTATCACCACCACCGACGATGACGACAGCAAGCCTCAGCAGAAATCACAACACAGGCTGCAACGAGTGGTGGATTACCAACCTGGGGACCACATCAAGGAAGGAACACAAATATTCATCCTTTTGTCGGTCCAGCAAAAGGTGTGAAAAAAGTGAGGCTCCAAACATCAACAAAGACAGCTCACCATGGTCTGTGTTGATGTTGTTTTTCACAGAAATTTTTCATCTGCTGGTTGAACAGACCAACGTGTACTACCAGCAACACCTAGACAGACAAGCTGGACCTAGCCACCGACTGCCTAACATTACAGTGCCAGACGAAGACTTTTGTTGCCTTAGCTCTGCAGATGGGACACAAATTGAAGGACACACTACATGACTACTGGTCGAGGCTTAGACAGCTACACAATCCGTTTTACAACGAGACCATGACACAAGACATGTTTACACATACTCCGTTTTCTGCATTTTGCAGACAATTCACAGAGACCTGACAAAGGCGAAGAATATGACTGACTATGGAAACTAAGGACTGTCTTTGACAAGCTGAATGAGGCGTATGGTAAATTCTATAACCCCTAAGAGCTTTTGGCAGTGGACAAGGTAATTGTAAAATTCAAGGGCAGGGTTATCTTCAGGCAGTACATTCCAAAGAAAAGAAAATGTTTCGGCATCAAAATTTACAAACTCTGCGATGAATCAGGGTGCATGTATGACATGAGAGTGTATGTGGGTAGAGGCTCACACTCCTCCACTGACGACATGACTGCAACGCATGAAACTGTTAGACATTTGACTAACAGAGTTGAAGGCTCACGACACAAAATATTTATGGACAGTTTCTTTTCACCCCCAAGACTTTTCGATGATTTGGACATATGTAAAATAAATTCTTGTGGGACAGTGCGGCCCAACAGAAGGGACATGCCCAGTGACTTTGGACCAAAACAACTGAAATTGAAAAGGGGTGACGTAAAGTTGAGGACTAGGGGAGGTTTGACCACATTAATTTTATCTTCATGTGGGGCTAAATATACCTACCGAGATTTCAGGCTCCTTCTGGTGAGGAATTTGATTGAAGAAGCTGGAAAGAGCCAAGATTGCCCCCCCCCCCCCCCCCCCCCCCCCCCAGTGGGGGGAGAAACGAGGGAGGGGGTAAAAAATATTTGTCTCTAGGAGGAGCATTGATAAAAAAACACGCC
>Ga0123357_10003311_pt1 | contig 18408 bp, 11 predicted proteins | sample TergutEmb28metaG_FD_89873 | JGI IMG/M metagenome (GOLD analysis project Ga0123357, IMG submission 89873) | Embiratermes neotenicus P4 segment gut microbial communities from Petit-Saut dam, French Guiana - Emb289 P4 | ecosystem: Host-associated > Arthropoda: Insects > Digestive system > Gut ...
AAAAACTCTTGCTAGGCTCTCTGTACACATATGTAATACAATGCAGAAAAGTGTGTGCTGTTGGTTTTAGTTAATCAACAAAAAACACAAATAAAACATTGTGTTTTGTCATGTAACAAACTCCTGACTGATTACTAGGTAATAAAGCCATTCACCTTCTGAAGATTGACACACAATTGAATTAACTACCTACCTCACCAAGAATATGGCCTGTTCATTACAAGGACCTCATGGTTAATATCATAGAGGAAAATAATTGCTTTTTATTTTTAGAACTGTATTAAACACACAAAATTCAGAGCTTCTGAATGACATAGGAGTCAGTACAGATTCTAACCATTGGGTTTCAAATGGCTAAAACAAAACTGGTGAATATTTGTTTTGGGTAGGTATCCAATTTTTAAAAACCTAAAACAAGGACATCTAGTTACATTTAGATGACTGGGGTGTAGAAGAAAATTTTTAATCCCTCATGTGATGAAAAAAGCAAAATCATTTATTAATACCACTAAAAAGGAGTAACCAAGACAACAAAATAATGTCATAAAGCCAGAGAAAATGAAGAAATATAGCCAGGATATTACAAACACAAAGACACTCAATTCACTTACTAATTTTTCTTTACTTGTCTGTTCCTAAACCTACAGTCTCAGCCCAGACTCTACACAATCACTAATCTACACATCTTCCTCTCCCTCTCACATTTCTTCCTGTTAGCAGCTGCCTGATGGCTGTCCTACTCTATTGATGTTTGCTCCCACCAGATCAAAGTAAAAATGTTTGTATGCCTTGTCAGAAATAACATATTTTTATGACTTGGTAAAACCCAGTGCATTTGGTGTCCAAAGACAAACTTTGCTGTACACCAGGATAGAGAACGCAAAAATGCACAAAACTAGGATTGTCCCACGAAAAAAGGAATAATTAGGACCCACAATTGCGGGGTAATTAATGTTACTGCATTTCACAGTGCTGTAAAGGCAGAATATCCAGAGTACTAACAAAAATAAACAAGATATAAAATATAAAACAGCACCTTATGTAACGTCTGAAAGTAGAACCCCTTCAAGGATGTTAGTCAAATTCAGCACACAGAGTGAGACATGTTACGCATGAAAAATATGCTTCTCCAATGTCAAACATTATATTAATGATTTAAGGCTCTTGATAATGGGTGCTGGCACTGTGTGAAAGTGGGCTGTGTTATTTGTACTTTAGAGAAACCTGCAGGTCTGAGGAACAGCCTACCTATGCAACACTTTCTCATGCTACTCACTTCAATCCTGAAGATGGAGGTCGTAAGTTCCCCTGTAACATCAGCAAAACAGCCCACTTCACCTCAATGTAAACACCCCAGAATGGGATCAACATGCAAACATTATATGCCAAATAGTAGAATGACTCTTAATAAAATGGTGGGAAGACTAAAGGCAAGGAGTTGTGATTTATTTAAGACATACCACTACCTCAGAATCTGCCTTGCAGGACTTGGGGAAACCATGATGATATAATAATGCTACATTAACTACAAAGACTTCACAAATTTAAAAAAAAAAATTACAGTATGATTATGCATGCAATTCTTCAATCAGTATTGTAGAAAGTTTACAATACAAATTCATCTACAACTACTTAGTAAATAATTGTACACATTTTACTTGAAATCAGTGTTCAAACATTTCTGAAATAGAAAACTGATAAACTGCATAAATATAAAAAAAATTATACCCAGTATGGAATTACTTAGTAAGTCAAAACTCACCTGTTCATTAAGTTCTAACAATATCCTCAACTCTGCCGGGTCTTCTTCATCTGATATACCCTCATCTTTTTCAACAGATGGCTCTGGAGTCAGCCGTGCTGGGCTCGGACTGTGACGGCGACCTTCAAATTGATGAATATATTTCAAGCAGATAAACATACAGTTTGATTCTTAGTGTCAATATCTCTGAAAGAATAAACTACTACATGAAGCTACTCAGAAAAGCATATGTAATTTTTCCGTAGTTGTATTCTTCACTACAGAAAACCTAGTTAAATATAAGCTAAAGCAAATGTATATGTGGAATGTGCACATGTGCACTGTGATGTGTAAAGATAGAAATACAGGGTACAAATTTCAAATATGTTTGTCATTCATTTAATTAACCTTCCTACTGTATTTTACAAGTAAAGATATGTTTACGATAACGTCAAGTCAATCTGCGTGTCTATATGTGCATTGCAAAGCGTCTGACCCAAAGAGAGAGCAACTGAACCAATGGATGAACTTTCATAACACTTGGTGTGAAATATCATGCCATTAGAGACTAACCAACTGCTACACAATTTAATTCACTATGACAAAAAAATTAAAATGCAAGGAAGAAGAGAAAAAAGAATAAATTCAATTGTATATTGTATTAGACCTTCTTTCATGGCCATGTAAAGTAAAAATATTATGGTTGTATACAATCTGTATTTACCCCTCTGTCTGATGGCAATAACTAAAGACAACAGAAACCAGGCATCTGGAATAGTTAGTGGATTAGGTCATAAAAACGGATATAAATTTTACACAAAACATATTTGTATTTAAACGTCAGAAATACAGTAGTGAGCAAAATTTTAACATTATGCCAAACACTTTTCAGATAGCAGCATTCTATATTTGTGGAAACTATTTCAGAATTAAGTAATTAAGTAGCACATTTCATTAATTCATAATTCCTTACAGCAATTCTGTGCATATGAAAGAATTTAGAATAAAGTTGTAAGTTTTCCCAAGGCCATGCATATAGGATGAATATGTAAAAATGAATAAGAAGGAGATCCATATGTTGCAGCAATTATGAATCAAGGGTACAATCTCCTTTTCTCTGCCATATCTTTTACAGAACTAAACACACTTACTTGAAGGTACCAAGTTTTTTATTTGTAATTGCAATTAAATTACTTTATGACATATTTTTGATCAATAACATGGTTTTGTATTGTCCATTGTGTTCACAGCTACTCCTGAAGAGTGTGGCAAATGTACAGAAATGTTTAAGGTCACAGAAAGAAAGTAAAATTAAGTTTGTAGAATACAACAGAATGGAGACAATTCACTTTTTCACATTCTTTCAATTTCTCAACAAGAACAAGAAAGGGAGAAGGACGAGATGAAGAGGATGAACAACAACAGATAACAGATAATGGAAGCCAATGATCAGCATTTACACTTTAAACTATTATCTGTAAACACATTTATTCTAAAAGCATTACAGACTGACAGTGATGTCTGCATGAAAATGATATTTGGTAAATGTTACTTACTTGCACCAAGTGCATATCACAACTGTTCACAATTGGGTCATGCAAAGTGTTATTCTATGTACAAACAAATATATTTCCATTTCCACATGTGATTGTCAGAAATGCAGTCTAAACTACCCACTCCAAACTAAACAAGGGGTAGAAATGACTTCTTAGAACAAGGCAGACAAGCAAGACCAGTACAAAAGCCTGGGGTAAAGGATATTTTTATAATACAGGTAAGGATATTCACTGTGATATGTGATTGCTGTTGGGAAAAATAATTACGATCTTACAATGCTCTGCAAACAGCATCACTGAAATAAGCACTATGAAATGACTAAGCAGATGCTGCCTACGCCCATTTCCAGCCTTAAATTAGAATCCATGCATAAAGTAAGTAAAAAGCAGAACTGGTGCAAGAATTAATTGTACTCGTGTTCTCATTAAACTCACAAGTAACTCCACCGTTCCTGTGAAACTGGCAATAAAATAACATTGGATGTTACATGTGTTTGCAACTGCAAAATTGAAAATCAGTTTCCTTGTCCCTTCTTCTATTTCCCTTCTTTTATCCTTTATATAATATTAATATTTTCAATACTGTATGTACATTTCTGAATCACAAGTACTGATACTACACATAATATGTAAATTTGATTAGGAACATATGCATTCCTTCTTCCCTAATATATTGCTTTGCACAGGGATAATGAACATAAAAAACATTACTTACTTACTCCGTGGTGCAGAGTCCTTGAGAAGCTAACCGGTTTTCAGCTAGTCAAGAAATTCCCCGCATTTTATGGAATCCAAAGGTTAATTACCGCATTCACAAGTGCCTGCCACCTATCCCTATCCTGAGCCAGATCAATGCAGTCCATATCCTACATCCCACTTCCTGAAGATCCATCTTAATATTATCCTCCCATCGACGCCTGGGTCTCCCAAGTGGTCTCTTTCCCACAGGTTTCCTCACCAACACCCTATATATGCCTCTCCCCTCCCTCATACAACTACCTGCCACAGCCATCTCATTCTTCTCGATTTTATCACCCAAACAATATTGGGTGAGGAGTACAGATTATTAAGCTCCTCATTTTGTAGTTTTCTCCACTCCCTTGTTACCTCGTCCCTCTTAGGCCCAAATATTATCCTCAACACCCTATTCTCAAACATCCTCAACCTACATTCTTCCCTCAATGTGAGCGATCAAGTTTCACACCCATACACAACAACAGGTAAAATTATAGTTAGTCCAGGTCCGAGCTTATTGGATGAATGTTTCATAAACATGATACGTTTTTATGGTGGTGAGTTGTTAGCACCTCACCCAACCCCCAAGCTGGAGGACCACCTCTTGTCAGCTGTCCATGACTACTTATTCAATATATTCGCAGCTACCCTCCATATTGGAGGCCCTTCCTCCATTCGCAACATGAGGACGTGCCATGCCATGGTGACAGGGACCCACTTATCACTTTAATTATACCGGAACATGGTTGTCATGCATCTAAGACCTAACTGGCATTTGACAACCAAATGTGTTGCGTGAGACAGGGGCACCAATCCTGTATTTACACTTAAGTAGTAAATGTGATTATTATGTGATGAAAACTGCTATGTTAGGCACACTACTTTTACTTGAAAAATCTTATGATTTGTGAATCAGGTAACAGAGAAGTCGTTATGAATTACAAATACTTCTCTCCATGCATAACACCACATGGAATAACGTTTCTGTGTTTGTCCACTTTCTTACCATTTACGAGAAATTTATTAACAAAATAAGATATTAAAATAATCTCCACATCCTGAACATTGCTATTCTATGTTAGTAAATCTCCTGTTTTTTATACATGCAATGCAACATGGAATGTATTAAACTGATGAAGGAGTAGGAAAGCCCATTTCACTTTGTTTGTTAAAATGATAGGTGATGTCACTGTTGTAACTGTCATGTTTTCGCAATCTGTAGTGTCTTATTTAAATTTAAATGTGTTACTGAAATAAAATCATTGTGCGGGTATACAAATTACTTCAAAAGGAAAACATAAACAGAATTCCATACCGAATGCAACCCTTTCACTACAACAGAACAATTCTATTTCACACTGGAAATCATTTTGTGCATTATAAAGAGAACTGTTCTGTCAAATACATAATGCACTCAAATATTTTCTTTCTTTCAGGTTTATGAAATTATATAATAAACAAGAAAGAGAAATTTATATAACTAACATTAATAAACATGAGAATACAGTACAAACTATGCTTATTCCTTACATTAACATTCAATGAGTTTCATGAAAATGCATGTGAAAATTGTTATGTCCCATTTGAGCTAAAATATATAATTTTGCCACATCATGAAGGCATCAAATGACTCTCAGTACTTGTCAGTGTCAAACAGTACTGCTTCATTTTCTTTTTCATTTATTTTCATTTTCTCCATTGTAATGTGTGTTTTAATTATAACTATTCGTTTCATTAATTTAAATTTATTTAATAATGCAATTTGCATTTTTTTTATTCAGCAAATGTCTGTTTAACATCTCTCATCAGATTTAAACTCAAGCAGCACTATGGAATTTCAGCATTCAAATCTGATGTATCATTTCATTTGTTTCACATATTAATGTACAGATTACGACATCTGTACAGACCATTTTAATTTTATGACCAAAGGAAATGCTTCCACATATAAATAATCAACCTATATAATTTTTATATATAATACTTAGCACAAGAACTATTAATAGTGAAAGGGTTAAAATTAGATGAAAATACCAGGGAATATACTTCTCTATGATTGAACCTCTCACTTTGAGTTTACTAATGGCATCATGCCCTTCAACATTTTAATACATCCAAGGAGAATCTCTCTAGTTAAATGCAGCTTTAGAAAATGGTCATGGCTCAGAAAAATCAAACAAAAACAATGTTAGTTAATGTCATCATTAATTAAGAGGATTAAAATTAGTTTCAGGTCATTGCAGGGGAATATTTTAAAGAGTACACATTACATTTTAAATAAAATAAAAACTTCCATTAAACTGGATTTGAGTGCAATGTTGTCATTTGATATTACATTCTTATTACAGACACTGTCTTAGAAGCCTGTACTTCCAACACATCCATAAAATAATCATGGTACTTAAAGATGGGCATGACAAATAATAAGTCTTTCTTCAAGATTTAACCAAAGGACCCACTATTTGATTTTGTACACAAAATACACATACAAAGTAAGTTCACAGCTTTCTCTGTAAGTGCCTTGAAGTCATCAAGAAACTTCTGCATAGACAGACAGTATTTGTAGTCTAATCAGATGATTTCTTAAACTTTCATCAAAAATAATTTTGAATTTTCTGAAGCGTAGATATCCCACAGCTGATGAACTATGCTACTAGTTTAGAATCAGAATGCTCTCAATACTTTTTTCTCTGATATGCATGGGTGTAACAGCAACATTAACTAATTTCTAACAACCTGAACATTAAAAAATCCCTGCATATATATTGCTGAGCTTGGAGTTAACATTAGAACATTCACGATTTTGAGTTTTTTGGCTGGGGAGTAGTGTGAACACTAGTATCTCAAACACTATGCTCAGTGAAATGTCATGTTGGTGTTCCTGTTCTTTTTTTTACCATCTGGCAATCAGCAAGAGTAGAGGGGGATAAAGAGTGAGGGAGTGGAGTGAAATTGTTGGGGGCATCTGGTATTGTATTTGCAACTTTTTCTGTACACACTGGCCTTGGCGCCTTCAGTGAGCGGGGCACGTAGCAGATATGGGGGAGAGGAGAGCCTTATACAGAGTGGTGGGGAAACCTGAAGGATAGAGACCACTTGGAAGACCCAGGCATAGATGGGAGTATAATATGAAGATGGATCTTCAGGAAGTGAATGGGGGGAGGGGGGGCATGAGATGGATTGATCTGGCTCAGGATAGGGACAGGTGTTTCACACTTGTAAATGCGGTAATGAAACCTCGGGTTCCATAAAATTCAGGGAATTTCTTGATTAGCTGACAACCTGTTAGCTTCTCAAGAAGGACTCTGCTCCATGGAGTGAGTAAGTAAGTAAGTGTGTATGTAAGTAAGTAAGTAGCCAGATGCTATTTTCAGAATATCTGAGATGTCAAAGCTACAGACACTAATGAGATGGGATGTGACAATTTATTCTGATCTATGCAAAAGAAGAAAGCTTGATTAGGTATCCTGTACACATGATTATGTAAGAACCATTCTCTTTTTATACTGTATGTACTAGTCTTTCACAATATATCTAATGTTTTACTCATACCTTCATCAGTTTGGTTAACAGTTACTGCCTGCCTTGGTAACTTGCCAAGGAACTTAATGTCCATAAAGTTATTACAAACTCTCCTTTTTGTACCATAACAGTTCAGTTCAGTTCAGTTCAGTTCCCTGCTAACTCCTAATTCAATCAACTGGAGAAACAACTAACTACCTGTTACTTTAGTGTTACTTTAGTACATTTTATGACAGCAAATTTGGGATTCCATTATTCTGGGATATGATGCTGTATCAACGGGTCATTGGATCCCAATGTTTCTAGGGAATGTTGGGTCATCATCTTCAAGAGTTGATAGGTCTTAGGAAAACTGCTCTATGATTACCCATTGGCACAGCATTGTATCATAGAAAAACAGAACCATTAGCTACACTGCTGTGCAAAACACAAAACTTTGGACAGTAATCTCCTACATATTGCCTCCAATTCCATTTATTTTTATAACATGAAATAATTTAACACAATTATTTTTTGTTAATTAAGAATGCAAAATCTGGTGTTACAATCTGTCTACAGGGGATAAAAAAGGATTGTGCACTGCAACCTGCAAAAATGTAAGATAAGGGCGACAGACATACAGCTCCAAATATTTTAACATCCATATTAGATGGACATCAGGGTGACACTTTATCACCAATATTATTCGATGTAACATTACAAAAAGTGAAACAAAGTATAAAAATGGTTCCTAGAGATATAAAGATTGGTAATGAACAATTGAATAAATTAGCATATGCAGATGACATTGTATTAATTGGGGAAAATGAAATAGAAATAAGACAATTTTTTGTAGAAATGGAAAACATTGACAGAAAGTTATGACTACAGATAAACCAGGAAAAAACAAAATATATGATAGTGGGAAGGAAAAACAGTTTAAAACAAAATAAAATAGGACATTTGAAAATAAAAAATTACTAATTTGAAAATGTTGCAAGTTTCAAATATCTAGGAGTTATACTCAATGAAGATTACAATCACCAAATAGACTTAAAAGAAAGAATAAAAAATGCTAACAAAACATATTTTAGGCTACAATTTTTTTTAAAAATAAAACATATCTAAAAAACTAAAATCAAGATTACAGAACACAGTAAAAGACAAAACGTTAACATATGCATCAGAAACCTGGATAGTAACAAAGATAGATAGAAAGCAAATGAACATTTCTGAAAGGAAAGTGTATAGAAGAATTTTAGGCCCAGTATATGACAATGAAAAAGAAAATTGGAGGATATTAACAACTAAAGAAATCTATGCAATTGTTAAAAAACCCACTATAACAGAGACAATAAGTTTAAATAGATTACTTTGGCTGGGGCATACACAGAGAATCGAAGAAAATAGAATTCCCGAAAGTGTATTATATATGAATTTGGAAACAACAAGACTGAGAGGTAGACCAAGAAATAGATGGCAAGATGAAGTGAGGGAGGGTGGAAGAATAGGTGGTGGAGAAGGGTGGCAGGAAAAAGTACATAACAGTGAGGAATGGAAGAAGCTCCTGATAATGGCAAGGAATTGTCGCATTCTGCACATGCCAATGGAATGAGTGAATAAATGAATGAAGTAGATGGATCTGAATGGATGTCAGCTCTAGCTACTTCTACACTCACTGCTGAAACTAATGCAGTCTAATGGACAATAATCTAGCTCTGTCTAAAAGAGTAAAAGTTAAAACCAATAAGGCAAGATCAAGATACTGGTCAGTGCAACTGTTGCAAATAAACTTTTGAAGATTACTGTCTTCTGGGATGTGACACTGTGTAGTATGGTAGAAGGGTACTAGTGTTGGGGAGGAAACTGCTGCCTCAACCTTCAGGATATGCTCAAGATTTTGACCTTTGTTGGCATTGCTGTAAGAAGCTCGTTATCTCAAATACACTTTTGACGAGCACAGTGTTTTACAGGAATGTACCCCCAAGCATTCATGAATAAGTTAGGTATATAGTTATTTTGTATGGTATCATTATAGGCTAATATACCCTATCAAGAACTCATATCATCAAAAAAAATTTAAAATTTACAAAGAAGAAGTATATCAATTGACAAAGCACTGCTATTATGCAAAGTGTTAAAAGCAAGTAAAGAGATGGGTAAAGTCAGATTTAGTAAAATAAAGTTTGCCATGTCTTTCGTTTATAAAAATTCAGAATTCACATTGAAAGAGGCTGCATAGAGAGTTTTCTTTTTTCCTTTCTTTCTTTCTTTTTTTTTTAAATCTTTAACATACTTCTGGCCTTGGTAGCCATTTTCTTGAGCTGCAACACCAGGGATTCATTATCATCCTCGACTCTCGACGCCTTCTTACGAAGAGTTTGCGCCTGCAAACACACAGACACACACCAACAATCGCACAAGTGTTCCATAGTGGACCACCACAAATGCAGAGAACTTGACATGACATTTTAATGCCCAGTACCAAACATGCTAATGACAGATCATTAAAATGGAATTAATAAAAGCAGCATTTAGTGTATGCTAATTTAATTAGATCCAGGTGCTGATAATTTTTGTCAGATGTTGCTTTTGCCAAATTTACATGCAGACATCTGAGGAATAATTACAGGATGGTGGAGAAAATTACGAAGCAATGATGAGCTTCAAACTTGGCACCCTTTATATAATATGAGGCATATAATGAAGGCAGAAAACAAAGACAGACTGTGTGGTACACATGAGCAAAAGAGAAATTTGTACAAAATTTTGGTGTGAAACCTGGGAGATAATACATACATATGTACATATGGGATTAAAGTGGCTCAGGACAAGGTTGAATAGTTGTTATGCATGTCTTTCCTAATCAGATGATATCTGTATATTATGCTTGGTAATACTGGAAATGTTAATGCAAGAAAGAAAAACCATCCAATATTATAGAGAGGTATGAAAGACAAAGATGGAACAATAAACACAGGAACAACAAAAACAAGTGACAAGATATCTCCTCCAAGGAACTGTGTGGTTACTTGTCTTTCACAGAAAAGAATTCAGCATTCAAAGTTACAAAAACACATTTCCAATTAATCCATTTTTAGTTTGGATCATCTTAAATTCCAGTAATATACGTACATGATGAAGTTTGTGGAGGCATATGTTGTTTTCTTTCATCCTCTTTAGTATTTAATAATAATAATAATAATATAACAATTACACAACATACCACATAAAACGTTTTTAAATTTGTTTTCAGATAGAATAACAATGTTGACAAATAAAACAGTGTGTCAATTTCACTGCAACGGATAGCACATATCGAAATTTTGATGCTGAGTGCTTATGTAACATATGGAAAAACTCTGTCCTGTAGAGGAATTACTAATGTTTGAACAATTAATGCAGCAAGACTGGGTGGAAAACTTTAGATTCTGGAGGTGTTCATCTGCCTAGTCAGGAAAATTGAGAAACCTGGGAGTGTTCATCCATCCATTCAAGGAGGAGGAGAATCCTAGAGATGTCCATTTGCCCATTCAAAAAGTGATCAGTAAGTCAGAAAACTGTATAATCCTGGAGCTCTTTCTCCACCCACTAAGGACAGTGAGATTTTTGGAGGTGCATCCAGGAAAATGGAGACTGTTGGAGGTGTTTACGTATCCAGTTAGGAAGGTGGAGAATCTTGAAAGGTGTTGGACCAGTCAAAAAACTGGGAGCTCTTTAAGATGTTTAAATTAATCAAGTCAGGAAACTGCAGAATGTTTATACAGAGACAAAACTGAATTATCCTGGTCTTCATCCATACAGACAGGAAATTTAAGAATCATGGATGTGTTAGTGTTAATCCATTTAGTAAAGAACCTGGAGTGTATCAAACCAACTGAAAACCTGGAGATCTATGAAGCTAAAAAACCTAATCAGGAAACGGGAGAATCACAAATGGCTTATCCAGTCAATGAAAAAGTTGACATTCTGAAGTACTTGAAGATGAAAAGGAGTTCTCCATTTCATGTTTTCTTTTTGTTATCACTTTCTGTGCAAATGTACACGAAAAAATAGTTTTCCGACATACCTTCCATAGCCACAAATTTACACTACACAGATCATGTAATTACTAAAAATGTGTTTTTGCATTATTCATCAGCTTTATTACGCTCACATACAGTTTAGAAAAAGATCATACCTAGGGGCATTAGTAGTGATCTCATTGGTGAACTTCTAGAGAGGAGAGAGCCAGATGGGAAAACCGTTGTTATACAAAACTGGAACTGCCGCATAGGGTTCACCATTGTGCTTGGATATGATGATGAAGAAACTGTTTGTGTCCCAACGGACATTTTCAGCTCTGTAAATTCTTCAACAGATATATCAGATTCTATTATGGCAATGGGTAGGGGAGCTGAATTATTTTCTTCTGCTGAGTATTCAGGTACATTAAATGATAAGTGAGGTTTGGGTTGATATCTACCTTCACTTACACATTTCTGAATTTCTGAATTACTTTCTAAATTTGAAGGTGTTGCACAAATCCTTTCAAGTAACTCTTCAGTTTGCACTTCTACAGATACTATTTTAATGGGTTCAGTTTCTGTGGAAATAGTGTGTGTATCAAGTGAAGCAGTTTGAGTTGATACAGGAGTCCCAAGTTCCTTAGAATGTTGCACTTTCATACATATATCTTCAGTTTGAGAAAGGGCAGAAAACTGAAGCTTTGTAGAAACGTCAGTTTCGGATATTTTTGTTATTGCTGGCAAATTCTCTGTTTGTATTTCAACAGAGACTTGTACAAAGGGATCAGTCTGAGTTGATTCTGTAGTTTCAACTGTATTTGTCACTTCCCGATTATCTATTCCTTCATCTTCAGCTGACACAAAACCTGTGGCTTGTATACTCTGAGTATATACAGGCATTTTCACAACTTCTCCACAGGAAATCTGTGTATCATCCAGACTCGGGATCATGACAGGTCTTGACTGTGAGGTTATAGGGATGTTCAAGATACTTGTTAGAGCTCCCGAAGAAATTCTTGGAGTTCTATGTGCTTCTCCAGAATGCAATACAGTGGAAGCATACTGGAACTGTCTTCTTGAAATATCAACAGAGGAAATTTCTTGCTGGTAAAACAATGGAAAAACATCTGGTCGCAATGATGGTAAAGTTGGTATGTTTCTCCAATTGGCACTGAAGATCTTAAGTTTTCTGTTCCTCTGAAGCTGAGTTTTTATAAATAGAAAACATATTTGAGAATAGAATTTCCAGATGAAATTGCTATGCATGTATGCAGCCATAAGCTACTTATATTAATAAAAGGAAAACACGAAATTAACACAACATAAGACCTTTATAAAATTTTATGAAAATGGTGCAGTTATCTGCAAGGACCTGTTCTCTCTTGTTATTGTCCACTGTCTGGATAGGTATCCCTTTTTGCCTCTAATGATGGCTACAGAACAAGTCTCTGGTACATCATATGTCCTCTCACCCAGACAATAAATTCTACTTCCAAGACATAGACAAATGTTACCAAACTCTTAGATTTTTACAAACCATTTAATTGAAATTCCTGATATATTTTATAACACCCATACCAAAAAATATTATAAAAAGAATGTAATCACAGCACATGCCTTTACTTGATAACTACTGATTTACAAGAAAGTAAGGAAGAAGCAAGTATAAAAGCAAATGAGTAAGCCAATAAACCAAGAAGGCATTCTCCTGCACTACTAATTCTATTTCACCAACTGAGAACTTTTTCTATAAGTGACCAAAATGAGCTTAAATTAAAGAAAATGTAGGCAAATTCATTTTCATCATGAATTTTCCTTGCTACATTCTGTTATCTGTTGAAGGCATACACAAGTTTGGAGATTTGATACGTCAAGATTTTAGTTTACAATTACCTTCCTTGAAGGCAAAAATTTAAAAAAAATTACACAGAAACAAAACAGATAAAGCATGTCACTGAGCAAAGCAGTCTTTGTATCTGTGACAACTGTGACTACATGTTTCTTAGGTTATTCAACAACACTATTTAAACTCCTGAGGCTACGCAGCGTTGAGTGGGAAATGAAGATAACCTCAAATGGTAAAAAGGCAACAATTTCACAGAGAATGGATGTGGCCCATTTCAGGATACTACACTAGAATATACCTGGACAGATTAAAAGCCACAGAAAATTTCAGTCAGACTAGGTGTTCATCGGTCAAGATTCAAACTTGGTACTTTTCAAACACAAATCTGGAGCATTACTGCCACAATGAATTTGCTTCGAATATTAAGGATATGTTTAAGAATCATATCATTAATTGCCTATAGGTCTGTAGTTCAAACATATGAAAAAAGAGAATTGAAGTGAAGGAATGAGCTAAATCATGTTAGTGGTTAAAAAGAAGAGTTTTAGTTCAGACAAACTCTTGACAGAAGCCAAAATTTTGACTATGAAACTGGTAATGTAATTCATCAGGCCGCTGCATCATACTCATTCCAAAGAGAAGAAAAGCCCACTCACAAAATATGAGTTCTGAAATAAACTGAAGCATCCACAATATGAAATCTGATAGTCTGCAAAATTTTGTATAGAAAAAATCTTATCATTATAGGGACCAGGTACTTAGGCCTACATCGCACACTCATCAACTCACTTCCTCCTCTGCAAAGCGCAGTTGCTCACGCAAATCAGCCTCTCGTTCCAATGAATCATGAAGATCCCGGAGCAACTGTTGTGGATCTTCCTGTGATCCGCCTCTTGTCAGTGATGCACGAGACACCTTCTGTATCACACAAATAACTACAATAAATACAAGTTGTCTTTTGGACTGAATCGATGGTCACTTAATAATGTTGTCTCATCTGCAGATGTTATATAAGCTCTAATGGCACAGAGAAAGCGAAAGAACTATAACTGTGGAGTAGACCTGTGTAAGGATTTGTGGCAGGCAGTTGTGGCCTATTTGAAGGTCCTACCGAACTGTCTGCTGACAAAAATGATGAGAAACCTCAGTCACAATACAAAGTCGAAATGTGAAGCAGGTCCCATCTAACACTAACAGTACACCAACCTGATTAACAGGAATTATTTTCCCTTCTTTTTTAGCAACAGTAACATAAGCTTCTGATATCATTATGCTCATTTATGGGTGTATCTGTATGTGGAAAGGTCATCCATCACTTGTTTTCAGGCAACCTTAGAGGAGAATGAATTATACTTGTATGCACCACTGTTTCAGTGTTTTGTCTTTGGCAATTCTTGTCACATAGGTATGGGATTCAAATCATTAAACTTGTATGTGAATATATAATCTTCAAAAAATAAAGCAGCTGCAATTAAATTAATATCTGTAATAAATGGATTCTACAAGGAAGGGACTGTCCTGCCAAACTGATACGAAGACAGGAAATTATATTGGATTTGCTAAAACTGTGTCCAGTACATGTAAGAAACAGGAGTGGATATAAGCATAAATTATTTTACAAATGAAGAAAACATGATAAAATCATACACCACAACATTAGATACAGTAAAAAAACAGAAGGAAACATTAGAAAACTTGGTAAAGTTAAGGACAGTGTGGTACATGCTGAGGCAGTCGCAGCCTCTTGTTAGGACTTTAGTCTAATCTGTATTTGTGTCAAGTTAGTAATAATCTCCCTATTGGAACATCAAGTACATAAAGTTTCAAAAGGGTTATAAATTTATGTGACAGGACAGGGAATTCTTCTAGTGTTCAGCTAAAGTATCATGGTCAACCATATTTGAAAGAGAATGAAAGGCAGGGGAAATGTTTATTTTGTAGCAGTGGGGCAGCACCTATGACCTATATTTTGAAATCCCAACAAAAGAGATGTTGTTAGGATCTTTCATCAAGTTTACAGACAACCACATCACCCTTACCACATTAAGTTTGTTCAATTTATTTAAATTCATACTTTTAACACATTACCTTATTTCATTGAGTATGTGCCAATGTTACACTAAAACTGAAAAAAAGTATGTACACTATCACACTTAGCTTCTAATACTCATGCTTGCTGAATGTGATAGGGGTCATCTTCCGACTATCTACTGTAACAAATGACAAAAGATATTTGAAAGCATAAATTATAGCAATGTCAGAGAAACAATCGAAGACAATGGATAAAGTGAAGAAACAAACTAAAGACAAGTGAAACAGAATGGTGAGGACACAGAAGAGCAGAGAAAGCTCGATCATAGGACTACAAACCTCAAGGTTTCTGTTCTTTTTAAATATGATGCTGAATTAAAGGGCAATCTGATCCTGATGCTCCTTTGAAAACTGGGATGTGATCAACCATGACATAGTGTCTTATCCCAGAACAATGAAATCCTCAGCTATACAATTGCCAGAACTTCAAAACCTCGCACTATAAACACTTTTAGAAAATTGGTGAATACTAATGATAATTAAAAAATTTACTACTTCTCCTACTGACCTCGCCTGAAGAAACTTTTCCAATTGTTCCTAACATAGGAGCCTTCTTCTTTGTTGATTCTTTATTGCTTGCTTCTTCTTTGGCTTTCAGCTTGGCATTTGTTTCATCTAATTCTTTCTGCAACCGGACAGCTACCTGTAGAAATGAACTGTTTAATAGATAGTACATTTCACAACAAGGACTGTGGAATAGGCTGAGAGTTTTAAATACTTCAGGTAGGATAGTGGCTACAAATGTGATGATAATACAAAAAAAAAAAGTTCTAAATGTGATGATAATACAAAACAAAAATGCTCTACAATGCAAAGCATTTCTGTAAATATTAATAGTATTTTGAAAGGTAAAGCAAGAAGGCAACATAAATTTTATGTAGTTACAGTGGCTCCTACAATTTTACATGTTAGCAAAAAATGAATCACAATTCAAAGACACTCAGAACAGAGGAATGCCTGACAAGATAAAGTTCTACATTAATGCTGGGCAGAATTCATATCACCTCTATTTTGTAAAAAGGGGACAAACCACTGTATATCTTTACAAAACAGGAGTGATATGAAGACACACATAATAAATTACACTTATTAGTCTTAAGTGTACAGCATTTTAAATAGCTTGTTTCTACAGCAGCCACAGCACTACTCAATGTAAAAGTCTGCTGTGGAAGAGCATTTTCCCAGTGGGATGAAAAAAAAATGTAAATGTAATGGAACAACATTGTCCTGTTCATCCATTAAAAATTAATAATTAAACAACAATTACAGACAAATATGATGAAGCATGTGCAATGAAGGAAAGGCAACAGAATTCCTGAGAGTGAATTAAAACACAGGCATAGATGATGAACAAATATGGTATATCTAAACATATATATATATATATATATGTGTGTGTGTGTGTGTGTGTGTGTAAAAGACAGAAAATCATCACTGAAGCCTGATAAGGCACTACTACATGAACAAAAGAAGGAACATGAAATTTATTATTTATGAATATGCTGCTTAAACTCTCACAGGAGCTAAGTATTTTCATCTTCAGAAATCTGGATCATGACACTTACTGTTAGAATCTGGAGACTGACATATAACCAGATTCATTTTAAAAAATACTTGTTTGAACAACGTGTTGGAAATAATTCTCCAAAAGAATATTTTAAAATTATTCCAAATGAGTAACTTCCATAGATATATTTAATTTTGCAGAAAATAAAAGTGTCACACGATGTCCAAATCAAATTATTATGATCAATGTTTCAGCGCTGGTATGTATTTATTGGCCGAACATCAGTTTACTGTGAAGGTGAATTCCTGTCTTGCAAAATCCACTAGTTCAGAAAAAGCTACATATTTTTCAATGTATGCAGTACTATAAATAATCCAAATCATGAAGAAAAAATTCTTGGTTTTATTCTTCTTTTGGAAGAACAAGCAAATGGATAACTGCTTTGATGATAGAACAACAGCTGGAACACGCACACTTTTCCTTCTTCTCGGAGACTGTGGGTTTATCTGTTGAAAGTTAAGTATTTTATTTAAGGGCTGTAATGGAAGGAACTAAATCTCATCCCTAGTCAACTTTCTCCTCCCCCCTCCCAAACAGTCATGTTCTACCATTGTACTCTGTGAAAATTTCTTGCTTCCCATATTTCCTGTTGCACTCAAAATTTTGTACCATTCTGGCACAGACTTTGCATACAATAACACGTCTCACATTTTAAGTCAGTTTGTTAATAAAGAGTGCACAGGTTACATTATGTTACAATTTGGAAATCTGACCTCTAAAATAAAACTTGTAAATAACTATGTTACATATATTTTACTTTACTAACTTCATTAGCAACTGCCAGTTCTTGCTCCAACTTCTTTATTCTCTCCATTTTCTCCAACCCTGTCTGACCTCCAGCAGCCTCCTTGAATTTCCTTTCTATTTCTAATTTTTCTGCCTCTAGTTGTTCAGTCTTGCGTTCTGCCTTGCGGAGTTTGAATGAGAGTATACGACAGTTTTTATTTGTCTGCTCCAGTTCTTTTTTTAGTGATGTATATTCATCAGCTTGGTCCTCTCTGTGCAATAACAAAACATACACTCATGTAATGTAATATGTATCCCATTGTTTTGAAAAAGCCATGAAAGTTGTGAAATTCTAGCTATACCAGTATAATGTACACTAATACAGAATAGGAGTATGACTTCTTAATCTTCTGGGATCTAATTTTTTGAATGCCTTCATTCAGTAACACCTCAAAACATTATTATTCTTTACCCAAACCAATAAATTTTAATAAAAAGGTAAAACAATTATAATACCTGTAAATTATTCCTTTTTGGGTAATTCCCCGGCGTCTGAGTTCTAATTGCCGACGTTTCGGAACTCACTATCGGTTCCATCTTCATAGGCAGGTGAATGAAGTATGCCTATGAAGATGGAA
>Ga0123357_10003312_pt1 | contig 18405 bp, 9 predicted proteins | sample TergutEmb28metaG_FD_89873 | JGI IMG/M metagenome (GOLD analysis project Ga0123357, IMG submission 89873) | Embiratermes neotenicus P4 segment gut microbial communities from Petit-Saut dam, French Guiana - Emb289 P4 | ecosystem: Host-associated > Arthropoda: Insects > Digestive system > Gut ...
GGTATCTGTAACAAGTATAGAGGAATTGTGTTAGCGTGTTATTAGGGTGTTGCTGGTCTTGATGTGTTTGGTTGTGTAAGAGAGTGTGATATCGATTGTATGGCTGAAATGGTGTCTTATGGTTGAGTAATGAGTAATAAATGAGTATTGAATAAATAATAAAATAAGTGGCATCAAGTTGGTTTTTCCCTTCACGCAACAGTGTGTTCTTGTTTCAGTATTCGAAAGTAAGTCTGTCCAGCGTCATACGCATGGTTGGGGGTTACAGCTGATAAACGGAACTTTGAAACAAGTTAGGTATCCGCTGCCCATTTCTTTAGTAATTGCAAGTTAAAATAATGTGGCACACTTTCTGCGCTCTTCTGGAATTGTGTTCAACCTACGGTGATAATATTCTACCGACGTTTCGGGACAACCTATCGGTCCCATTTTGAAGGTCCAAGCAGTTCAATAAACGTCAATTCGGAACCACCACTCTACGCTGTGTAAAATCCCAGAGGAGTGAATTTCTCAATTACATCGCGGCAGAAAACTGAAGTCACCCTTCTGAGTTGTTTGTAAACAGCGTGTGTGTGTGAGTGTGTGTGTGTGTGTGTGAGTGTGTGTGTGTGTGTGAGTGTGTGTGTGAGTGAGTGTGTGTGTGTGTGTGAGTGTGTGTGTGTATGTGTGTGTGTGTGTGTGAGTGTGTGTGTGTGTGTATGTGTGTGTGTGTGTGTGTGAGTGTGTGTGTGTGTATGTGTGTGCGTGTGTGTGTGTGTGGTGTGTGTAAGATATTTTCAACGAAGCAGAAGCTGCAAATTTTATTGATCGTTATCATCTTTGTCAAAATTTGTGGTTTTAGAATTAGCTGGAAAACAAACAATATGACGTGACCTAAAAAGGGTAGATTTTCCGACGGGCGGACGTGCGTGATTCACTGTAGCACCTTGAGTTTTCTTTCATACCGGCTACAGCCCTACACTTTCCGTGTTTCTGGTTGCTTGGCAAAAAGCGCCTGCCTGCTTTGTTTAGATTATCCTCATGACCCAACTCTAAGCTAAACTGCGTTGAAATGGTAGGCATAAAATATTCCACTGTCACAAATTATACAAAGTATTTTTTCGTCCGTAGTGTCAGATAAATAGCTAACATCTGTGAAAAATGAGGAATTTTTTTTATATGACCACTTGTAGTCAGTCGGAGACAAGGCATAGAGAATAGCAGGCGTGTCAACATCGGTGCCAGCGTAAGAAATTTCACAATGAACTCAATCGACTTTTACGTAACGTAAGTGGAATTAAATTAACATCATATTCTGCTGATTATAATAGAAGTGGGATCGCAAACACAAACGCAAGAAATTACTTTTAGTCTTTTACGTAAATTCGGTATAAAATATGTGAAAGATTTTGTAACGATTTGTATTCAGATACTCTTTTTCGCCGTGCAAAATACGAAATACGGTTCAGTTCCCAGGAATTAGATCGGTTGTCTTTATTGGAAGACAAAAGGATCCAATTTTTTAAATGAAAGTTAACCGTTTGCAGACTGACATCTACCTGACGGAGGACACAGTTTGAACCCATTAGGTAGAGCAGGCGGTGAATTTTGAATAAGAACAAATGGATGTTAGTATAAGGATCGTAAAGAATATCGAAATATTGTGAGGGGAAAGTCAGTGGTAAACCTGGCGGCAAATATAAGGTGAAGCTGGCCTTTAAAAGTGTAATTAAAGTACTCAATAAGTAAATGCTGTACTTCTGCATTATTGGAAATGAGTCATGCAATACATTTTGATTATGGCCAGTATCCTTGCCATTTTTGCATGCTGATTCGTAACTCATGAAAAAACGCCCCCTCATATTACCCGTGTTAAAAAATTGACATATTTTCCCGGGAAACGTACTGCATAACCATTATAAAACCATTAGGTTATGCTGTTGGGCGAAATAATCGGGGTTCAGTCTGAGAATTGGAAGAAATCAAATACAGTTTTGGGTAAAATTCAAAACTTTTGAGCCGCAAGCTGTTGCTACATGTAGTTTACACTGTGTTAGAAATGTTAACTTATTCTGGGAAATGAAATTAAACCAGATTTGTTTTAACCATTGTGTGGTATCAGATTTTGATGTAGATATATTTCTCTCAGTTCAATTATTCGTGATTTCAACCGTGCATTACATCTTGGGAAGAGGAGATGGAAAACCGAGAAGGAAATTGGAGGATAGTGTAAATACAGGGATGGGGTTTCGATTGACCTGGCTCAGCATAGTGACCACAGCACAGTGTAGCCTGCCTTAAACGGAACCTAGGCAGAGTGGAAACATATCTTTAGCGGAACACTTCACTTTCGAGGACCTGGGGTTCCGATAGTCCATTCTTCAACTACCTGTAGGAAAAGGAATATTTCTGGAAATAAAAGTTTCGATCCCTTGATGTTCCGTTATAGGCAGTTTTCACTATATTACTAGCCTTATTGGACGTTCTACAGTAGAAGTTTTTTTTTACATTACACTAGTGCTGTAAACTTATACTAACATGGAATAAATGCCGAAGAAGAAAGATGAAGTTTGTTTCCGTCTGTAATCAATATTTGAATGAAGATAATGTACTCTAGTGCAACTGTTTGTGGTTCCTCAGAAGGTAACCGGCGCTCCTTTGTGCCTTCCTGCACTGGCTCACGCTTCCCGACCGGCTGCAAGTAATTCTCTTTAGTGTGTCTGCCCAGCCGACCGATCGTTGACAAGGGAATAACCTTCTTCTCTTTCCTTGATTACTGCTTACAGCTGCATTGGGTCACTGGCTCCCTTGTGGATTAGACCACCAGCAGCACTATCCCTTCCACCTTATCACTTCGTGTTTGTCTTTCGCACTTAACAATTCCGACGCTTCTTCCCTCCTGTATGTTTCATAGCGGGCGTTTAACTTTTTTGTTCTATAGTTTGCTTCGTTTATCATTCGTTAACCATGTCCTCTCAGGTACATACAGTAACTTAACACACATTATCAACCATTATCGGTTGCACCGCTCCTGGCAAGACGGCAGGGGTACGATTCCAGGTAGAGTAGAAAATTTTCTCTTCCCAAGTCTACACGGGCTGTGAGGCACACTCAACTTCCTGTACCAATGGGTACTGTGGGCTCTCTCTTTGGGGATGGTGAGGCAGAGGGTTCAAAGTGACCACACACTTTCCTTGATGGAAGGCATCAAGATGTGCTAGGAATATACTGAAGCATTATTTCATATACGTCACCACAACTATTTTATTACACGAGGCTACATGTTTCGACCTTTTAAACGGTCATCTTCAGGCCTTCCAACGGACTGAGTTAACAAATGCTGTGTACATTTTGGGATACCAATAGGTTTACATCGATAAAATACATAAAATCAGGCTTGATTTTATGTATTTTATCGGTGTAAACGTATTGGGATCACAACATGTACACAGCATCTGTTGACTCAGTCCGTTAGAAGGACTGAAGATGACCGTTTAAAAGGTCGAAACATGTAACCTCGTGTAATAAAATGGTTGTGTTGACGTATATTAATTAATGTTTTAGTACACACCTTCCTGTAATAATGAGCTAAAGGTTATGTCGAGCCATATATCAACTCCCCCTACGTCTTCATCGAGTTTTACTTAGTGGGTCTCAAGAAGAGCTTTTCTTTAACCTACAGCCTGTAAGATATTTTATTACTTCAAGACATATCAATTTCTCAGGTTATACAATGTTAAATGGGATATGGTCTGATAGTTAAGAGTAAAAAGGAATAGAGAAGTTGTTGGTAAAAACGTCCATATATGTATTTTTTGCAATGGATACCGGGTCTTTCCTGGGGGTAAAGGTAGCCGGGGCGTGGCGTTGACCACCCACTATCATCTAGAACCGAGGTTGAGAAGGAGTAGAACTATACCTTTTCTCGCCCTCTGGGATTTCGCGGATTGTTCTAGGACAAACTTTACCTTGTATGTATTATGTATTATTTAACTGTATGTTTACTTGTAATCTGAGAGATGATCTGCCCACTTAGAATAATGGAACTGTGACCCAGAAATCCAAAATTTTGCAGGGCGGATATTTCAAGTTTTGTGTTGTGTGTCTACATGTATGTACACTGTAGCTGTAAACATATCTGCTGGAAGCAGAGCAGCAATATACAGTATGCTGTAACGAAATCGGGCTTGCAAATATTGCGTTAAAACTTTTCCTTAGTTGTGGCCGGTTTGTTCTGTGTGTGTGTGTGTGTGTGTGTGTGTGTGTGTGTGTGTGTGTGTGTGTGTGTGCGCGCGCGCGCGCGAATATTTTGTGAAAACGACGTGTTTTACATACCAGACGAAGTGAGTGTGCAGTATGCATATTCATGCTCCGTTTTTGCTTAATGTTGCCTACCCTAAACCGTCAGTTTCAAAACAGGTGACTGATTTTATAAATTCAGTTATTGCCTCAGACGGCAAGAGTTTTTCGTGATAATATTCACACGGCCTACCTGACGAGTTCGTTTTTGTAACTTTTAATATGTGGCAAGCGATTGCGCAATTGGTGGAAGCACCGCGCTACAAGCCGGGAGGCCGAGGGAATTTTTCATTGATGTAATCCTTCCTGCCATACCCTGACTCTGGGGTCGACTCAGCTTTTAAAAGAAATGAGTACCAGGAATATTTCCTGGGGAGCAAAGGCAGCCGGTGCTTATGGCTAACAACACTTCCAACTTCATGGTCCGCTCTATTGAAATCTGGGAGCCCCAAACTCCTGGAAACTTCAGGGCCTGTAATAGGCGTGTATAGGGATTGCTTGACCTTTAGCTGTCTTCTTACATAGGGCTATCATAAATGAAATGATTTGATTAGAGATTTATTACTGTTGGTAAATGAAAACGGAGAGTGTTTAGGATTTAAATTGTGTACTTCCGCCGACTTCTCAAAGAATATTGAAAATTATATTGTGTTTGTAGTAAGTTAGTAAATATGGTCTTACGTAACATTTTAATCCACCTCCCCCCAGTTTTACTCATCTTAATATACAGATTTCTTCTTCATGCCATGTAACCTGTATCACTGTAACGCTATAAGTTTCCTTCAGTCACTGAATATGGACGTTTTACAGCAGACTTGACCGAAATAGACTGCAGTCTCCTGGACCTTATGTTGTGCAGTCTTGTAACATATACTGGCTTAATCAAATGATATATTTATTGACCCATGTTTAACGTATAGTAATACTCTCACTTCTATCTATCGAAAGCACTATGCACCAGTGCACGACACCGTTTGCTTTATTCAAGTGAAAGACCGAGTGAAAGATAAGATTTATTCACTGACTTTCAACAATAGACAGGCGTCGTCGTGTAGTTGTTGTGGATGTCGAATCTTCTTCTTCTTATTCCCTTTCTCATTATTTATTCCCGCTCTTGACTCTTTGGAGGAACGTGTTGTCATTGTGTCGAGATGACGTGATGTGGTGTCACAGTGGATGAGCCCCTCGAGACTATTTTATCTGAGGTCTACATGTTTTACAGTCTGTCTTGCGTTACCTGTTCTCTCGTCAGCTGAACGCAGACATGTTTGATGGCTGTCACATCTGAATCGCGAAACAGTTTTGCTCTTGTTTATGCGGAATTTCCGACGGATAAAATCGAATTTGGAATCACACGGTTTATGGAAATTGTCCGTCGTCCGGTCCGAGAAAATAAATAATACCTTTCAGGCACAGGCTCGGTCCCTGGTCTCAGGTTAAAAATGACGTCAATCTACTCAGTTGGGTTTGATATGTAAAGCTAATCTCAACGCCGGGCCTGGACCAATCTTGGTCCTAGTATGCAGTGTTTTACTTTCAGCACGAAACACATTACAGGAATTAAAGTTTCTAGTTGTGTGATTAAGCGTCTTCAGAATTCTATGCATATGAAGTATTTGGGGCGTTTTATTTAGGTTACACAATGTCCTGCTCATAAACCCACCGAAAAAAGATAAGCCAGGAATTTTTAAGGGTCAGAAAATTTGTTAATTTCAATCTTTACACGGATGTGTAAAATGTGGCTGGAGAATGTAACACGGTACATGAAATACTGGGATGGCAAGAAGTGCTGCAGTGCTGTGTCGCGCTTGTGCAGTCCGTTGCAGTCCTTAGTTTTAAGCAAACCTCGACATGATTTGCCATTAATTGTTGCTATCTGCTTTATATTTTGTCCGGTCACTGGATGTGCCTTCATAAAACTTCCAGGTTCTTTTTCGCACATTGAGTTGTTGTCGCGTCACTTTGTAACAGAGATTAGATTGCAGTGAAGTTGTTTCTACATTGTCGCTAGTTGCCACGTTCGTTAAATATGATTGCTGCGTAGTAAGGGATCGTAACACTTCCCTGTTCTCACTTGAACGCGGTGGGGTAAGAATTTCTTGGTACTGCAGCCTCTGGTAGGCCTATGGTGTCAGCTGCGGCTAGTACACGAACTGGTGATAGCGATAAGTGAGAGCTAAATGCCGAAGTAAATGGAGAAAAGTCTACCTCGACGCCATTTTATTCATTGTAAATCTCAGTGGACTGCTCTGGGAATGAAACCTACGCCTCCGCGGTGAGATAGTACTTTACTCTCCCTAATTGACGGGTTGGCATGCTTCTTTGTATTCTCCGATTTCTGAGACATAATGACGACTGGCGCACTAATGGGCTCGTTGCTTCGGCCTGTTTCGGTTATAGAAGCCACAGCCTTCCGGAAATTGGCTGTGTGTTTGTCATCAGGCGAAAATGTGGACCGAATAAAGTAGGATTTGTAGGGAAGAGTTGCAAGGACCTCCAGACTACTAAAACAAAGGAATGAAGTCATCAGAAAAAAAAGTGGGCAACACAAACAATTTTGGAAAGTCAGGAAAACAACTTGCTGAAATGGTATGGACACGTAGTACGCATGGATTATAAAATATGGCGTAAGCGAATAATGACCTGGTCACCGGAAGCAAGACGACAACGAGGACGACCGGACGTTAAATGGGAAAAGGAAGTTGAGAGCGTTATGACGCAGAGGAACTTAACATCTGACGACGCAGTAAACCGGCAACAATGGCGAATGAAAACCGTTAACCGGAGGACACTGGAAAACATAGATAGATAGATAGATATATAGATAGATAGACAGACAGACAGACAGACAGATAGACAGATAGACAGATGATAGAATGATTGTTATGTAGATGGATAAGTGATTGACAGATAAGATGATTGATATGTAGATAGATGATATATAAGATGATTGATTGATAGATAGGTCGGTAGGTAGGTTGAGGGGCAGATGAATAGATGGATGGATAGATAGATAAATAAAGTAGGTGGATTCCTTACGCTTGATGGCGGAAGAAGAGCCAGGTTTTGAGGCGTCGTGTTTCAAGAACTGAAGTGAAAAGATTTTAAACTATTTTGTATTTGTCAGTTTAATAAAACTTCGTGACACACACATGCGCGCGCGCTTAAAATTAAGGTCCTAAGTATTTTACAAAATAACGTTCCATTAAACTGCTTAATTAGATTTCGGTTAAGGACTTCTCTTGGCTGTGACTAATAATAAGGCGACTAGTTTCCTGTTGTTGTTATTATTGTTATTGTTGTTGTTGATCTTCTTCTTCTTGTACCAGGGATTGTGATAATTGTGTTTGACATTTGGCAACGATGATTCCCGCCTGTCATTATTCAGGCTTTAAATCTAACACGTTGTCTCAATAACAATAAAATAATGATGCTCAAGAATTAATGACCACTGTATGTGGGCACAGCCATGTACGGTGTAGGAGCGCACGCAAGGGGAGGATGTAGGCTGCAGTGCCAACCCAAATCGAAGTTTAAAAAACATTGATTTTGTAGACAGGATGATATAGACATTATACATGATTTACATTTACCCTTCAGCCGACATCATCCACTGAAATCGGCGTATTTCTTGAAAATAAGAATATTGAAAAATGAAATAAAATAAAAAGTAGGACGTCTTAAACGAAATTAAAATACCAATAAGATTGGATATTGTGATTTAAATTTGGTGAGTAAGTAGTGGAACACGAAGTAATATTCGTGTTCATATAAGTGTAGTTGCCAATGTGGTTATGTTATAGTCCTACTGAAGTGATTTTTATACCAGGTTTTAAGATCAAACATAAATAACATATAGACTGTTCCGTCCCCCCGTCCCAATGAAACACTACGCTGCGCCTAGAGTGGTGCGGCTAGTAGTCTGATAATATTGTCACGAGGAGGAACAACCCATAACAAATATAAAACCTTAAACTCTGTAGTGCCATATATTGTTGTGCATATACAATGCTTGTACCGCCAAGCTGTTTTATCAGGATCTGAGTTGCATTACTAAGGTTATTCGCATTGAAATTCGGGCAGGTTACTTGACACTAATTGCACCAATTAAACCACAGCAATTTACGTACGTAGAATACCCTTAAAAATTATGCATATTTCCGAAAAGTGTTGAAAATTAATAGTTTTTTGTATTATAATTAACTAAACTACCCAATGCAAATCGGAATGTCGTTGGTTCGATCCCAGCTGGTGTCATTGGAATTTTTCATTGACATAAATTCCTTCCGATCGCACTATGGCCCTGGGGTCGACTCAGCCTCTAACAGAAATGAGTACCGGGAGCATTTCCTGGCGGTAAAGGCGGCCGGTGCGTAAGGCTGACGATCTTACCACCATCCTGTGCCGTTGTCATGAAATCTGCGAACCTTAATTTCCTGGAACCCTCTGGGCCACTCCAAGCTTGTAAAGGGACTGCTTTACCTTTACATTTACAGTAACTAATCCACTGTGTGTGTGTGAGTCACCGAAAATGTAATAGTTATCAAGCAGTTCTCCGCATTTTACGAAGAAAGAAATTCCAGTACCGTGTTTACAGAAGAACACACCTCTGGCCGCTGTTTTGAGCCGGCTGAATCCTGTCCACGTTTTCCCTTCATATGTCGTTAAGATCCTTTTTATTAGTATCCCATCTACGCTTATGCTTACCTAAAGATCTCTTTTCTTCATGTTTCCCTCCCAAAACTTATTTACTTCTGTACTCTCGGATTGACATGATAGTGACTTGGAATTTTTGCACACCCGGTAGTATTACTATGATGCAAAATCTGCGGCAGTGAAGCTGCGAAGTTCTGAAGTAGCAGTACAGAATTCTAAAGTGCCACTGCAACTTTGTGATTGTCCGTGAGAAGTTAGGGAAAGTCCCTAGAACATATAACGGCTCTGTAATATGTAAGTCCGAACCAGGATTATATTCTACAACAAGATGTTGCAGCCGTATAAAGCATATCCTTAAAACTTCCTTTGAAGATTGTACTGACGTGATTCCATTTCAATGTGACACAGATCCATAGAGTTCTCCACATTCAGTATCGATTGCTGTACTCATATACCCGATGGCAGTGGTGTGGAATCACGAACATATGCAAAGGAGCGTTCCAAAATTCCGGCACGAAATAATATGAAGGTTTTATGAAATAGAATAGCACTGAAATTCCCATGCTACTGATAAATGTGGGCTAATCTAGTATACGATTTTTATTAAATTGCCCTCTTCAACACACATAAGAAACAAATTAAATCGTGACGACAGTTGAATCTGAAGAGGACCCTGCCATCAAATGGAAGTCGTCTGGGCCTTTATGTCTTGTAGAATCGTAGTGTTACACCGACGTTTCGGAGGACCGTACTACCTTCATCGCCAGCGTGACGGAATGAATTCCTGATTTCAAAACCCAGACAAATGCAATCTGATGGATACACTCAGTTACATGCCGAAAAACTGAAGCACCTTCTGCACCTGCCCGGTTAAGCTTTCGAGTTTAGACTTCAATCATTTAAGCGTAATCAGAAATTAAGTTTCAAAATAATCGCTAGTTTTTTTAATTGCTTAACGACACAGTATCAACTGCGTAGGTTACGTTCGCATAATAGATTAATATTGAATATCGAATTATAGTCATAATCTGCAAAAGATTGCCGGTGAATTATTGCAAAGTGCTACCACGGAATTTCTATGAAGGTGACGAAAAAATCACAGAAGTACTCGTAGGTTAATTAGGTTAGTGGCCTCCGGGTCGAGGTTGTAAGCTGCAGCCGCCCTCATACAAAGTAGGAGTGCCGATCGCTTGCACACTTCAAGTAGTCCTGTGTAGTTAGCTTAGCCTACTATCTCGGGTGATTTTCGTATGATTTTCTTTTGTTTACATTCCAAGGAACGTAACTTTGGACTAGGCTTAAACCTTGGGAAACATTTTAAACTATTAACTGCAACCGTTGTATTTTAGACTTTTATTCATTTTTATATAGATTTGAAATTGAAGTAATGTATCACTTGAGTTGCCAGTCCGAGTGACTGCGCGGTCTAAGATGTAGGTCTGCGGTCGCTCGCCTGCTGCGTTTCTGGGTTCGAATCACGTTGGAGGCATAGATGTTTGTATCTATTGATTGTCGTGTGTTGTCAGGTAGAGGTCTCTGCGACGACCTGATCACTCGTCCAGAGGATTCCTACTGATTGTGCTGCGTTGTTGTGTGTAATCTAGAAACCTCATGAATGAGGAGGCCATAGCCCGCGTTGGGCTGCAGCGCCTAAAGGAAATCAATTGAATTAGACATGTCTCAGTGTAATGAATTTGTCAAATTAGTATTAAAACTAAAGGTGGCCGATAACGTTACAAACTTTGGTGTTTCCAGATTTAGTGCTGCCAGTTTTAAGATAGAAAAAAAGCATCTACGTTGAATCTTATTACAATTAATATCAAACCGTGGAGCCAAGAAGTTATTGAAATCTTTTGGTAGGGTAAAAATACGCCGTAGAATTACTTCGCCAAAATGTTTAGGCATTTATAAACACTTTTCTTGGCCTTAGTCCTTGCAGCACAATGCGAATCGAGAACCCCTTGTGCATTGTCACGTCAGTGACAAGATCAGGTATGTTCCTGTAAGAGTGGAAACTCGCTTAGCCCCCAGTAATCAAATTTTTCTAGGAAAAGATAAGACACGGACCACACGAAAGGCTGAGCGCCAAGAGAGGGATACAGATAATGGAGTAAGAAGGTCGATATCCGGAAACATTAAAGTGCAGCAATAGAGTGTGGAGTAATCCTTCCTTAAACGAACCCAAATGGTTCCAAAAATTTCAGCATTCAGGCGAAAACTCGTAAAAGCGATGCTGAATTCCCATTAAAATACTTGTAAAAAGTACGGGATCGTTCCAGTGCTCGTAACTGGACTTAAACTGTTTTAGTTAATGTACTTTTCCTCTCCTTATCCCTCTACCCTTCGTCCTCTTCCTCACACTTATTTATTTTCCTCTTGTTGTCGGGTCTCGGGACTTTCGACCTCTTCTCGTGCCATTTCCATCTTTTGTGTGTTCTACCTGGGTCTCGCATTCCTGTATAACAGAGAGTCTTCGGGTCTCTTGATCTGTGCTTGTTGGGTGTTCTCTGCAGTTACTTCTATTATCTTTAATGTTATGTGGAACTTAAAGTGTGCTTAATAACTGTCGCTTATTTCCATTCGGTGTGATTATGCAACGTACGTCTCGTGATTTCTGACGGCAGTTTCATTTCTGTGGCTTGTATGTGCCTTATTTTTCCTCAAGGACCTGTAGTTCACTCCCATAATCAAGGTCGGTACACCCTTATGTCTGTAGAACACACACTGTGTGTCTGTTCTAATACCGTACGTTTCGGTCCGATTCGTTTAAATATCCTGTGCATTGATGAGTTACGAGAATGTCGTGTTAGACGTCATTGGCATAATTGTATCTTAAGTTACATTTGAAGCTGTTGAAGTGTTGGACCTGTTCCTTGTTCGACAGGGAGGCGATTTGTCCCAGAAGGGACTGTCCGAGACTTTCAGGACACATGACTTATAAATGTATGGACGTATTGTGGAGTTAGGTTGTGCAGATTGCAGTAAGTAAAATGGTAAAGCTATACGGACTTGGACAGACCCTTGGGATTCCAGAAGGTTACAGACTTCAAGACAATCGCAGGTCCATAGTAGGGCCGGAAGAATTAAAACAACGAAAAATTCCACTGACTCCATCGGATGTCGAACCTTCGATCTTCCGGCTTGTAGGGCATCACCTTATCCAACTGCGCCACTGCGTGTCCCGATTTCAATAAGTAATCTGTCTTTAACACAAAGCAAAGTATTGATGAATTCCATTTTTCCACTATAGATTACTGGTTCGTTGTCTTTGTTACAAACATTTTAATACGAGTTTGGAACCTTGAACAGATAATCGTATGTTTCGATAAGCAAAATTTGCCAACACTACATGGTGTTTAGATCTGTTATATAGCTGTTCTGGAGCACGTTAATGCTCTTGGGCAGTTAAGAAATGTTATTGGTAACAGAGCGAGAAATGATCATCAGTTCGGTGGTGGTGGTCGTGGTTGTGGGATAGAGGGAGGGTGCGGGTGGCGGTGGTGGTGGTGGTGGTGGTGGTGGTGGTGGTGGTGGTGGTCTGCAGCTGCCAACTGTGAATAGTTTTGAGGGATCATCCACGTCTTTGCCTGAAGCTACATTAACTCTCATATTTGTTGTCGAACGTCTCGAAGCAGAAGGCTGGGGCTCAATGAATTTTAGACCAAAAAAAAAAAAAACTCCAACTGGGTTCTTTTGGCAGCATCTTTGTTTTTCCTTTCGTGGAATTCGCGGTAGGAATCGAGGGAAATATTTAGGTTATGCTAAAAACAAAACTTCTTTCGCAGTCTGGGCAATTTTCGCCGAAAATACTGTCGCCACTTCGCCGTGTTTGAAAACTTGTGAAGGTGTGGTTGTGTGACATTGTTACTACTGTACTTATTTCGTCTTCAGATTCGCCATCTTTATTCATGTTGAGCTGAACGAGTTCTTGCTTCGAAAATCTCTCCTTATGAGTTGTTTAAAACTTCTTTAACATCCTCACTGTCAATTTCTTCGAACTCAGCTTCAACTGCTCTACGGAATTACGTTTTATTGATTTTTGATAGCTAGGGAACTCTTGCACTAATTCAAGCAAGGCCATACTCAAAACATTCCTATCTTTTGGATTGGCTTTGTCCCAGACTGAAGCAGAAGTTACATTCTTACATTGAATTCCTTCCCAAATTCTTGTTCTGTTAACTTGCTTTCTCCATCAGATTCTGAAATTAAGTATTTCCTGAGCAACTGCAAATAATGTGATTGCACCTTGAGCCAACGGTTAAAAATAACGAGGTGCTCCCTGAAGGCAAGAAACCCAGTTTGATATTGCGATATTTTAGTTTCTGACAGTGGTGATCCTGTAGGATAAGTCCTCTTGAATGTTAACCCTTGTCGTCTTGTCATCGACTGATACCCATGGACGCCGGCTAAACGTTACGACAGAAACGTGTTTGAACTGACTGTCATCAAGCTACTGGCTTGCAACTTGTACCACGAGAAAGTTTACTCGTTCAGATGTATGTGTTCAGATGTATGTATGCTTATGTATCGCTCGCTTTACTGAATGCTCTTAAGTAAAGGATTCGTTTAACTAGGCGGTAGTGTAATTTCCCTAGTTGAAAAAACGAGTTTCATGTGGATTACCTGTGACTGTAAGAGAACATATACCACACAGGTTTATGGAAGTTGTGTATGTTTTAAAGACAAAAATATCGTAATGCAACACATCAGGACATTATATTGTGTCTGTTACATAAGAAGTTTGCAAGACAACCATATTGTTGTTACGAGTGGGAATTTGGAAATTAGATAAAACATGTTACTGGCTATAGTCATGTATCATGAAATATTTCGAATTCAGAGGTTATTAGTGGGCACTGCACACATACACACCCAACGAACACACGCCCACATATATTGGCATTATGATGCTGCAGTTTCTTTACTGAAAAGAGTGGCAACAAGAAGAAATGTGTTATAATAACTTTTGAGTGAAGACTGCTTAGAATATTAAGTCGTTTGGCTTTATTGTGAGCGAACGGGCGTTAATTTACATCAAATGAGTAATAAAGAAATATAACATGAATAGAAGAGAATTGTCGGGAGACCTAGAAGTGGATGGAAGGATAATAGGAAAGTGGATCCTAAGTAAATAGTGTGCAAGTGTCCCACTGAAGATTTGACCATTTGCAGCTCTTGTTACCGCGCCGGTTTAACCTTCGGGTTTCCTAAACGACTGGGAATTTCCTGAAGAGCTGAGCAACTGTTAGACTCTAAGGAATTCCTCTGCCTCGTTGGCTTAGTAATTGGATTTCTTTTTATTCATTTTTCAGTGGGTCATATAGCGACGCTGTCAACAGAATGTCTTGTAGACTACGAATGAATATAGAGTGTTGGTGGAATGATACCGACAGACGAAAACCGAAGCACTCAGAGATAAACCTGTCGCAGGGCCAATTTGCTCATCACAAATACCACAAGGACTGTTTTGGCATCGAACCCGACCCTCCGGGATGGATGACCGGAGTCTGACCGGTTTCGCCGTGACACGTCTAATTTTTGTGGGTGTAGCAATTTGCAGTTTACATAATATTACGTTATTTGAAATAAAATATGGCATGGTACCTCGCATTGTAGCTCATTTGTACGGGAAGTCGTTGTTAGAACACGCCGTGTTTAGTGTGATTTCCATTCATTCCTGAAACACACTTATGTTTGTATTCACCTTACAAAGTCCTAAAATTGTGTGGCACTGTTCGCTTATCCTGCCCCTAGTTCCGTTAATGAACTGGGTTTTCTTGAGTAAGGTATGTCGTGCTTCAAGTCCCATATAGAGCAACCAAAATGAATCATGTCTCGGCTGTGGTGTGACCAGGCTTCTCCGTAAGCATGGAATCTTGCAAAATGGTTACGTATCATGCGAGGACCAACTATTTCATGCAGAAAATGAAGGGCAAACTTAGTTGTGTGTGGTCTGGCTCTATATCACCTCTGTGTTGAAATAACGCTTCTCGTTTCCGCAATAATACCACCACATTTGGTTTCTGCTTTAGAGTCGGCCTCCCATTCTTTGCCGTCTAACAAAATTACTTACTACAAGTACGTCACTAGAAGCAACGTTTTCTACTAGCAAGTGTAGTAAATTCCGTCTGCTGGCGAAGTTTCGAATTTGTTCCAAATCATGTATAATGTGAAAAGTTAAAACAAAAATAAGGTAAACGATTTTTAATCTGCAGCGTGGTCATATAAAAATGTTGCTAGGCACTGCATGTTAATGGTGTTGGCAGGATGTGTCCATTGAAACACCTGTAGCTTCTTATTGGGTGTAATGTATTTATTTAATTAGGCTTATCGGAATTCGAAGCATACGTGTAAGTTTATGAACCTATTGTACACAGTTCCGTCAGAGATCCTTGGAGAATATTTATTAAATTTTATTGAAGTATGCGTAATTTTGACAGCTTTGTGCTAGTGTGAAATAATCAGCAGTTTCAATAATTTACATCTACCATTTAATGCATTACTATTTATTAGAGCCCTACAAAATTACACTTGCTAGGCAACATATATATATGCGCACACACACATACTTACATACATACACGCCTTATTATTCCAAACACAAACGTGTGTGTGTGCGCGCGCGCGCACACACACACACACACACACACACACTCACACCACATATCGTAACTAGAACCATGATGGTTCCTCTGGCTCTGCAGGGACCCTGCATTCGCCTCGAAAAGACGAAGTTAATGTTCCACTTGAGAGTTAACCACCGGTGACTCTTGTTCGTGGTAAAGCCAACACCTTTTTCGATCCCTGAGGCCATCATGTTCATGCCGCACTGTAGAAATTTCTCGGGCAGGCGACAGGGCGGGACTGTTTCATGTCATTGGCTTGTAAGTTGCTTCCACCCAGTTAGACCTATGTTGTGGGTATGTGTGTGACATTTTATGTCCCCGAGAAGTATGAGGCTGACAAAATCAGAGAGAGTGGTACGGACCTGGCACAAGGTAGGCATGGAAGAGATAATGCACACAGACTTTTGGAGGGAAGTCTGAAGGTACAGTACCACTTGGTAGACGTAGAAGTGAATAAAAAATATTAATGTTAGTCGTAAACGCATGGTACGGCATTATGTGGACTGGATTAAACAGTTTCAGGACATGACTCAGTGATGAAATCTTCTGAACACACCAGTGCTTTCTCTTTCATAACACGCGGGGATTCTTTTTTTTTTAAGTATCTGGGTTCCTAAGCTATCAGGGAGGATTCTTTCATGAAGTTAATATAGAGTTATTTTTGAGGTTGCACAGTATGTGAGAATCGGAGCTCTGTCTAAATAAGAGCGATCTTTTCAGTGATAAGGATATGAAATTTTCATAAATCTACTGAATTTAGGAACCATGATTCTCCTTGCAGAAATTACGGAAGCGATCGTTTAAAATGTTAAATACGGTTATAAGGAATGGGAGAGACCATCATTCGCCACTTAAGAGTTGACAATTTTATTTTCTGTTTTGGAGGCATTTTTAATTTTTTAATTTAGTTACCTTTCTGTATATTTTAATTTTTGAAGGGCATGCGCACACGAAAAGACATTCAACTTCATAAATACAACCAAAGTAATTCATCTCAAAATTTAAGGAGGAATTGTAAGAAGTCAAGATGCAACTCACTCGTCTTCGATGAAATATAACAATGCACTTTATATCAGCATTGTAAAAAAGGGCTGTGTCTCCGATATTTATTTACTTATTTATTTATAAAAAGGAATACTGTATTTTTAAACAAAATTTGTTTATATTGCTTCAATTTAATCATATTTTCGTCCTATTTTTCGGCTGGTTGAAGTCAAGGATATTTTAAAATATACGCATGAAGGTTATAAAATATTGAAGCTGTCAGTCTGATTAAATGGAACTTAACGTTGTGCACACGATTTTGTTTAATAACTTTATAAAGAATGAGTACCTGATGATGACTCTATATGCCGAAACGTGTGGTACGATTTGACGGATATTTCATCAACGTTTAAATTGCGAGTGACGGGTTTCTCAATCCTTATATGTATTGTAAACGCAACGGGACCATGCCAGAATTGAAATACGATTCTGATTTCGGATTACTGCGATAGGCTGCACCTGTTAGCGATTTTAACCTTTAAAAGCATAGCGGTTTCTTTACGTACCACCAGGTTTAGCCGTTTATTTACGTACCACCAGGTTTAAGGTTAAAAATTTATATATGGTGCTCGCTTTGCGTTGAGGTTTTTGTGCGGATCTAAGAAGAGAAAGCGACATTTTCTTTATACATCGTTAACTGATTGGTTTTTATAACCATGGTGAAATTTTTTTACTGCACGGTGCTTACTGAACCCGTATATACATTATACATATACTACGATTAGTCTCTAAAACGTTAAGTTCGTTCGTATCCTTGTCGAACACCTATTAAATCTTTGTGTCCGTTTTTAGCATGAAATAACTCGAGGATCGATTTTTATAAACCTGATATTCGATAATTTTCCCACAGTTTTGGAAAACGGTGGATACAAAAGTACAAGAAATTAAATATTTGACATATTTTCTTAATTAGATTGAAGATAATAAGGAATTTATACCTGAATGAAAAGCCATAACGACGTATCCTAAATGTAAGGGCAAGTGAAGTCGGGAATAACAAGGCAACGATATAGGAGCTTCATTGCCACTGGGTTTGTGGACGATATTGTAAATGCAAGAGGTTTGTCTGGCAGGCTAAGATACTGGCTAATAAAAAACAAGGTGATATCAGCATTTCAGTCATGCCATGTTAAAAGCAACAGAACGATGAATAGTACTTTTAAAATTGAAACATTTGTAGAGAAATATTTGCGAGAGAAAAAATCGGCCGAATTAAACGATGTTCTGTGGATGTTGAGGAAGCTGTTGGTAGAGAAACGGTTTATGGTTTGAAATGAGAAGAGCAGGTTTTGGTGAAAATAAGGCCAGTTATATCAAGGGTCAGAATTCTGTATGATGTGTGGCTAAAATGGAATAACATGCTTTGCTTTACAAACAGCAGGGAGAGACGGGAATGTAGCACGAATCATTATTTATATAGTAGTTTTATAAGTGATATTACAACATATATGAAAATAGGCCAGGTTCGTGCACAATCAGAAGGTGAAATTGTCATTACATTATTATTATTATTATTATACGATATGGATGTCTCTTGTCACAGTCTTTTTCTTCCTGGTACTTCTCTTGAACCAGCGGTGATCCCCACTGCTCAGGCTTCAAGCTTCACACTGCAGTACTTTCCGTATCACGTGTGATGTTCCAAGTATAGCTGTCTTCTGTAGTGAATCTATCGAACGTTTTCCTGGTACAGTTTCCAAATTTTTCCTTAAGCTTCTCGTTACTATTCCAGTGGCTCCAATTATTACTGGTACAATCGTACATTTCAGGTTCCACATTCGTTGTATCTCTATACATAAAC
>Ga0123357_10003313_pt1 | contig 18404 bp, 12 predicted proteins | sample TergutEmb28metaG_FD_89873 | JGI IMG/M metagenome (GOLD analysis project Ga0123357, IMG submission 89873) | Embiratermes neotenicus P4 segment gut microbial communities from Petit-Saut dam, French Guiana - Emb289 P4 | ecosystem: Host-associated > Arthropoda: Insects > Digestive system > Gut ...
CAGGGCGTAAAAAAACCAACCAATTATTTTAAAGTTTGTTTTGGATAGTCCCAGAAGGAAAAGTGGGAAAAAGAAGTGAAAACAATTTTTTCCGATGTATTTAACCGGGGGGTTTTTTTTTTTTTGGGGGGGGGGGGAGTAATTCCACTCGTACCCTTCCCTCACTGATACTTCACATAACCATGTACAGTTTAAAAGTCATAAACCTGAGACGCGAAGTTTTTATTTTACGTACAGGCTGCTGAAATCCAGAAATTCATAAGAAATGAAATAAACAAATTTCCGAATTTGTTTAGTTCAACGGTTGATATGCGAGATGCAACCAGACCCCTCGAATCTGCAGAGCGTTTAAAGGGAGAATATTTATAAACAATAAACACACCTTTATTTTAAGTTAAAATTAAAAAATCTATTACCAGAACAGTGATCTTCTTAACATTCATGACAACAAAGCTAATATTAGGAAAGAACTACAAGGGGGGGGGGGGGAAGTTTATGTTACACTAAGTAGAATCTCCCCAGGTTGAGAAACACCAGACTACATTTGGCCTGGCCCATCGCACGGGAGTGATTGGAAGGTTCATAAGTATACTGGGTTAAATACGAAACTGATCAGCTTACTGGCCATCGGCCGTTTACTGAACACAGTGCAAAAACTGGTACATAATAATAATAATAATAATAATAATAATATGTAGCCATAGAAGCGCCAAACAAATGACTGACAAAATCGGATTTCTTGGCCGAAACAGGGGATTTTTTTGACAGCAATACAGGACCAAGTCATATTAACAAGAAACTACAAGAAACATATTTTGAAGCAGCCAGACACCGATGAGCTGTGCAGAAGATGTGTAAAAGAATCGGTGGCAATCCAACACATTACTGCAGCATGTAAGCAACTAGCACCTACCGAGTATGTAAAGAGACATGATTGACTGGCCAAGGTTACCCGTCAGAAATTGGCAGAAATAGCTGAATTGATTGAGGATAAAAGTCCATATTATAAGTACACACCAGCCAGTGTACTGGAGAATGAAAATTTCAAGCTATACTGGAATCGCAGCATACTTACGGACAAAACAGTACATTTTAATCGAACTGACATAACTTTTATGAATAAGAAAACAAAGAACACCTTTTTGATAGACATAGCTGTCCCAAATACACATAATCTCGCCAAAACAATAACCAACAAACAAAACAAGTACCAAGAACTGGCGACTGAAATATGTGCTATGTGGAAGCAAAAGGCAGCACAAGTGATCCCGATCGTAATATCATCTACGGGAGTAATTCCAAAGTCACTATCACAGAGTCTAACAAGACTTAACTTGCACCCGAATACATATATACAAATGCAAAAATCTGTACTTCTTTGTACATGCTCAATTGTAAGAAACTTTTTAAACTACAAATAAGACCACCGAGCCTAATCCTGTCAAGTACTACATCCCAGGATAGGTGAATATTTGCCAGCAAGCTCAGAAGTGAGAAATTCGATTATGATGATGATAATGATGATGATGATGATAATAATAATAATAATAATAATAATAATAATAATAAGCACTCAACACACTTCCATTAAATTCGGTACCGGTACCTGGGCGACCATATCAGAAGTTCTAACGGAAATTATATTTCGGTTCTGCGTTGATCCACTATAATCCCTGTTTTTGACGACTTTGACAACAGCCGTTCATATTTAATTTTAAACATTTTCAAAGTACAATATATGTATACGACAACGAAAAAAGCGCGCCTGCATGCATTTGCTGCTGCCTACTGTCAACAACAGATCTGAGTCTTAAGTAAAGGACATTACAACCAATGGCAGTCACAATAATACGAAGAAGACATCTGGAAGATACATTTACCTCATTTGTATACGCCACAACACATTCTCACATTTAGGCGTGAGGGGGCTTAAATATTGCATTTGCTTGTGAAGGAAACGAAAGGTGAAAAAATAAAAAAAGAATATTACACTTCAGGGACGACACCCATCTTAGACATTTCTTGCCAACAAAGCAAATTTAATTTTTCCTCTATCACAATGACATTGACAGATGTGACCCAAGTCATCCAAGTTGTAGGTCATTACAGCATTCAACCCAAGCCCTTCGAGGAATACGTTTAACAGAACACTTCAGAACCTCATATATATGCAACAGAGCCCCACAAACGTAAACACTTTCATACATATCTGCAATCTGTCAGGTTCTCTATCCATTCGTATGGTACTACTGTACGTAACACATACGGGGGATGGACAAAATAACGGGAACAGATGTGAAAGATAAACATTTCTTGATTGATACAGAGTTGGACCACCAACTGCCTGTAATACAGCTTGTATCCTACTTGGAATAGACTCATATAAGTTCTGAAAAGTCTCCAGTGGAATACTGTACCACTCTTCATGGAGAACACCTTAGAGTTGCTTGACAGATGACGGAGGAGGGAATCTGCTTCTCTCCCTACTCTCCAAAACCGACCAAAGTGGTTCGATGATATTTAAGTGTGGCGATTGTGCTGGACAGGGGAGATATTGAATTGCATCATCATGCTCCTCAAACAAAGACTAAACACTTCTAGTTGTGGGCGAATTGTCTTCTTGAAAAACTGCATCATTGTTAGGAAACAACATCTAGACCATAGGATGCCCCTAGTTACGTAATTTGTCCACGTAGTCGCTGTCAGTAATTCGACCATTCAGAGTAATTATAGGACCAGCAGAACACCAAGATATTGCTGCCCAAATCATCGCAGATGCGCCTCCATGTTTCGCAGTTGGGACCAGGCATTCAGGATCACAGGCTTCCTTGGGTCTTCTCCAAACCCACAACCGGCATGGTGTTCGAAACAACGTGAAGAACAACTCATCTGACTATATTACGTATTTCCAGCAACACGTCCAGGTTTTATGAACGTCACACCATCCTATTCGCCTCTTAGCGTTGTTCTCAGTAATCAGAAGTTTAGAAATTGCAGCTCTACCGTGGATGTTGGATTTGTGAAACTCTCGACGGACTCTTTTTGTGGAAACAGGGCCTCAAAGATGAATATTTAGTTCTGCTGTCACCTTTGTTGCAGCCGTTCTATTAGTTTTAGACAAAATCCGCTTCAAAGTACGGAGGTCTCTTTCACTTAGTTTGGTATTCGGCCACTATTCCTCTTAGCTGATAATGTCAGCTAGTCCAGTGATTTGTTGTCCGATTTTGGTTATATTCCGTATGGCCGTTGTGCACTGTGATTTTCATAAATATCAACTCAGGGAATGTCATATTTTCTGTAACACTTATCTTACAGACATCAATGAATTTACATTTTCGTATGTACTGTGAAGACTATTATATATTCTGAAAGTAAAGATGGCCTTGTCAAATCCCGTGTACCACATTTCGGAGTGCACCATATATATTCCCATGACACGTGCTTCACATTATGTCACATATTTCTCACGTCTTCTGCTATACTGGTTGTTGATGCAAAAAGAACCTCTATAAGCCAACGACTCTTAAATTTCAAAACAAAAATCTTAGGATATGTGAGTGACGCACCTAATACTTTGATAGGTGGTGTTAACGTATTTCATGTCAAAGTGGCCATCATTAATCACTAAAAACGTCCTGAAAGGAGGTTAATTCAAGTGCTGCCCAAATTTCGTTATTTACTTTATAAAATTACATTTACTAAGCTGTGTGCCCCTCTTAAGACAGTAACAAATTACAAATTAAGGAGAAGTTCAGATGTGTGCTCCACAGTGTACAGAACTTAAATTATTGCTGATTCTTGTATTTCGCTTTGAACTTACAATAAAAAGGAAGTTAAAGAAACGCGTCGTTTGTATGTGTTTTTCAAATTTCAAGTATATTAAAATGTTTCACCAATTCGAGTTTGTAAAATAAGCCAGTTCTGCTTTAACACGGCTGTTTCATTGTAGTGAGGTCTCGCGTCATACAATTATTATTATTATTATTATTATTATTATTATTACTATTATTACTACTACTACTACTACTACTACTACTACAAGGGAGTTAGCGTGATATCTTCACAAAGGTGCATAAGAGCCAATACGCGTACGCGAACGTTCTCGTCAATCAATCCCATTATAGCCAATTCGCGTTACAGAAACGCGCGTTATATCAGTACCGACTGTAATCGCATCTTTGTATGTACAGCTACAGCGTGATAGTTTGGTCTCCATATAAAGGGTACCTGTATAACCAGAAATGAATCTGGTTGAGTAAGGAATGAAAAATGTTTAAAGTTTGCAAAATTTATTTGGCCATATAAGGTCCTTCTGACACCGCAGTATAAACTTCCTACAGCCTACTATTAAGATGTACTTCCTTCCAGTTCACTCCACATTACCAGACAAATTGTTTTAATAGTATCTGCCATTTATGCGCTGTATTTCAAGCCGTCTCTTCAGTCACAGTCTTTCATGCACTTCCTGCCTCCCCCATGTAAGCTACACACTAAACAGGTAAAGGTAAATTTGTTCCCATACTTCACTGGAGTGCCATCCCAAGAAAGCATGATTGTTACACACCACACTTACAGGACAGAACAAATAAATTTTATATTTCATTAACACATTGAATATTAATCTCAGCAGCAGCAGCAGCATTTATCTCTGAGGTCCTCCCTCCCTCCTATACAGTGGGCAGTGTGTAATCTTTCCCTGGTGGTAAAGTGGCCAGAGCATTAAACTCACTACTCACCTCCATCTAGCACCAACGCTCAAAATGTATGGAGTGATACCTACACTGCCTTATATGCCTTCGTAGTGTGCATGGTGACTTTACAACAGCATTTATCATCTAACCATTTAATATCTTATTCATTAATCATACAGTACTAAGAATTAAAGGAATAATACAATGAAACTGTTGTTACAAACAACACTCATCTTCCTAAAGTGAAGTTGTAAGCTTCCACCCCCAAATGCTTTACCTACTGGACATGAGGTAGGTAGGCTCAGAGCTAGCATGGATTTTTTGCAGAAGACAAAATCTCTTCTCCCTGCAGGGAACTTAAACCCAGGTTGTTGGCCATCCAATGCACAGCCCAGTACTGACTTGATTACTTGAAATTAATTACTCCAGCAATGCCAAAGGTGAGGAAACAGCTATTTCTTATTGCACAATTTTCTCAATCCTGCAGATGCTCAAAGCCACTTAGAAACATCCAACATGAACAATGACCATACTGCAGGTCACATACTTATCCTTTCCTACTTAAAAATCAGAGCTATTTACATACATGATTTGATTTGATTGTATGTGTATGTTTAATGCATGTTAAGTTCCTGCTGACAAGTAAATTTCAATGTCAATGACAGTCATGAATCAGTTATGTCACAAACACTTCCTGTGAATTGTTGCTGGTCATAATGTGTAAGTGTCTAACTCATACTGTAGTAGCAGAAACTGGTGGTTCAACACCATTAATAACAAAGCCTACTCCTGGACATGTTCCTGTACCATTTTCACCTACATCCTACCTTCACAGCCTAACTTCCCATAATCCATCACAGTACTATTCTCTTATTGTAATACTAATTTGTATGTCAGCACAACTGTTTTTATTACACAAGGTACCATGGAGGTCTACATATTACCTTATGTAATAAAAACAGTTGTGCTGACGTACAAATTAGTATTACAATATGTATCCAAGCACTTTGTGATGTCTTCATTCAAACTATTCTCTTATCTCCTACTGAGTATCCTGAACAGACATTTGCTTTGACATTTTCCCACCAACATTCTGTATTCATTTATTATCTCCCCCATCCCAGCTACATTGTGTAACACCTTAAAAAGCTCGCTTACACCTCATAGGGCCAACCATTTTTTTGTGCACTTATTTTGCAAACACTTGTAATTTATCTTCTTCTTCCAAAGACCATATTTTACACCCATACAAAACTTGGCAAAATACTGTTCCGTATATAGGTCACTTCAAGCCATACGAACAATGCATGAAACTTCTGTCTCGGAGATTTTAAGGAAACTTGGTATATGCCCACCTGCAAACAGGGCCAGTTTCAGAAATTTATAGCCTCACTGCAAAAATAAAATGGGGGCACTACTTTCATGTAGTCCTGAACTGATCATGCAGCAGGTACAGCACAAAATGTTAAAGAAAATTTTAAAAATAAAAAATACAACCAGCCTGTCCCTCTGCCCCCAGAACTAACAGCAAAATTCAGTTGCCTAAATACTGTTTTGTGATGAAAGAAGTTAGTCATATAAATAATCTAAAAAAGAATTCACAGTTAGCAATTTCATGGTAACCTTGGCACTAGATGCAGGTGAATGGTCAACATGGCCACTTTACTCACGTGAAAAAAAAAAAAACAACACAACACCCACTGAATGGAAGACAGAGAGACCCCAAAATTGTTCTGAACGTTCTGGCAAAAAGAAGAATCTCTTGTTTATGCCAGAAATTGAGTCCCAGATAGTCCAGCCCACAGCCTGCTCACCATACCAACTGAGCTATTATAGGTCCCATCAATGTGAGAAACAAAATTTCGTAACTTAACTTGATGCAGAAGAGTCCTGCTTGAAAAGCTAATAGTTTCTCAGCCAGTGAAAAAATTCATTGCACTTTTTTCCTACCCTGAGCTAGACCAATCCAGTCAATGCCCTCCAAGCTCATGTCATTAAGATCCATTATAACATAATCCTACCACCTATACCTAGGTCATCCAAGTGGTCTCCTTCCATCCGATGACCCCACCAAAATCCTGTATACACCTCTGTTCCCCTCATACATGCCACATTCCCTGCCCAGCTCATCAAGCTTGATATGGTCGCCCAAATATTCGGTAAGGAGTATAAATCATGAAGCTCCTCAGTAAGCAATTTCCTCCAGTCCCTCTTACTTCCATCCTCTTAGGCCCACACACACACACACCCTCAGCACCCTACTCTCGACCATGCTTTACCTCTGTTGTTCCCTCAATGTGAGAAACCAAGTTTCACACTCACATAAAAAGCAACGGACAAAATTATATTTTTGTATGTTCTAAGTTTTATATTTTTGGACAGCAAACGGGAAGACAAAAGAATCTGGGCGGAATAGAAGCAGCCAATCCCTGAGGTAAATCTGCTCGTAATTTCGTCACAAATGCAATTTTCGTTTGTTAATGTCATTCCCAAATATTTGAACCTTGCCACACTTTCAAAATAACATGGAAAACCGTACATTATAAACTTTACGTTTACCGACAACGAATGGGAACATCCGCATTTGCTGCATTTAACGTTCTCTTAAATGAGTATACGTTTTATATCGCGGTAAGAGACAGTCAACTATTTCAATTTAAAATAACTCTAAATATTGAATTCAGTACCCTCTGAATTACAGTAGTTCCTTTAATTCTCAAATTAGGTGTACATTTATAATTACCGCTAATTAAACGGGGTGATAATAATTCACATTTTTGTGTTTTGCGGGTAAATTAAGAAAATGTCGGGATTGGACGAGCCGAAGATCACCCGACCAAACTGAAGAATCTGATTGGATACACAACGGAATGCGACATGCATGGATATCGTCTGTAGTCGGGTTGTCATCCCCGGTTTACAATACAAAACAGTCTGTCAATTTGCACTTTAATAGCATTTAGTTATTTGTTATATTTTATAGCAAATTATGTAATTTAATTCTACTTACACCAAACGTTTCCTATGGCAGTGCTGCACGGTTATTAACACCTACAAATCATTCACTTCAAATATCACTAAAATTATGAAACGAATTAGCCACATATTATAACCATTATGCGATATCAACTATCACAAAATGTACCAAAATAACTGTATAGCGAGTTTATATCTATTAAAAAATAACTGACTTTCCGGCTCTACAAAATTTCTGTACATTCACCAGCTGCACGACCTGCCATGATATACTGAACATTAAATTTCTCACTTAAAGCACGGATTAGAATACTTCCGAATATTCACACTACACATCGCTGATGTGGGCTGTTCGGGGCTTGGGAGCACGTTCTGTTGTACCTTCCCAACCATGACTTATACCCTAGGACCACGGATGAACGGATGAAAGCCCTCCGTCCATTTCGCAAGACACCGTGGATCGTTGTTGCCAAGGTCGGAATACGAAAGGATGGAGTTTCAATCATGAATTTAAAATACGTGAAATAAACACAACTTACTCCTTTGATAATATAAAATTAAAGTGGCAATTTACATAATTTACTTAGAACAGTAAAATTCCTCCGGAACAATTAAGAATTATTGTCAATACGTTAGAAAAACATTTCCCACCATAAGAACCCTCAGTCATTCAAGGTGTTGTAATACTACCAACATTACTACTTCATAATTCTCTTCACGTATGCTGTTTTATTCGTTTGGAATCTTTATATTTTGTTTTCTATTCTTGTTTAGAACACAAAGTGTTCACATGAAATAACTTACTACTCGCAGGAGCATTTCATGGTGCTTCAGTTACAATGGATCCTTGGATGTCTGCTGGAAATTCTGAAGGGGATGGGAAGCTGACGAGGTTTGAAGACAACTTCGAACCAAGTGACCGGCTTCCAGATTCTGTGGCATATTTATCTGCCTTAGGTAATATATTTCATCATGCCTGTTATGTTATTTTGTAATTGCGATAAAGTAAAAAGCGACATGTTGGAGATTTCAGTTGGCTAGTTGCTAGGTAGATAAATATATTTGATTACAGAGAAAAGACTGGCACAATTGAAGGAACGACATAGCAAGAAAGACCTTGTACAGTCTCTCGAGGAAAAACACAAATCATGCATGTGGAGATTGGTGTCCGAAGAAAGTAACACGACCTTTTCCGAGGACGACGTGGATTTGGATGCACCAGTGAACAGTGGCAACCCTTCTCAAGCCTGGATTAGACGTATTGCACCAGAACGTCAAGCTGTTACTTTGGGGGAACTTGTTGAACTACTAAAGGCCGACCATTTGGCCAAGATTTTATCAGACGAAGCAAATGATAGTAAGTCAAGTAATTAAAATATTACTGAAGTGAAAGTAAATGCACTGACCAAAATGGCAGACTTCAAGGGACATTTCTGGGGACAGAAGACATATTGTTTGATAACAGGTGCAAGCAAAGGAATTGGACGCAAATTTGCCATTGAATTTTCACGTGCATTTGCCGCCAACTCACTTTTGGTTCTCTTGGCCCGATCTGAATCAGGTTTGGTACAAACCAGCAACCTAGTAACTAGTGCTAATGCAAATGTTAAGGTTAAAATTTACCCAGCAGATCTTAGTAAGCCAGATCCCGAGTTATTTCTCAGTATGATACAGACTTCTCTTAAGGAATCTGGATGCAATCCTGGTGATTTTGATTTGTCCTTGATAGTTCATAATGCAGGTTCAGTTGGGGATGTGTCAGAAGGAACTTCTGACATGTGTTACCCAGAGAAATGGCAGGAATATTTCTCTCTGAATCTCTTTTCAGTTGCATGTCTCAATTCTCAGTTTCTGAAGGTGTTTCCAGAAGGATCTGTCAAAGAAAGGACCATCATCAATGTAACCTCCCTTTGTGCAATAAAACCATTCAAGTCGATGGGGTATTATTGCTCTGGGAAAGCTAGCAGAGAAATGTTCTTTAGAGTGCTGGCAGAAGAGAATCCAACAATTAATGTTCTGAACTATGCTCCGGGTCCAGTGGACACTGACATGATATCAGAGGTGATAACCAGCACTGGAGATACTAGTGTCCAGGGTATGTTTGTAAATTTGAAGAAGACTGGAACAATTTTAACTGTTGATCAGACTACCAGAAGAATTATGGAAGTATTGGAAAATGGAAAATTTGAATCAGGACAGCATGTGGACTATTATGATGAGTGATGTACCTGTTGGCTTTGACCTGACAGTGTAAACATGCTCCATCTAAATGAATGTAACTAATATACAATGAATATACATGTAATTATGTTGTTGCTTTTGCTTGGAGGTCACATCCCAAGATGTTATGTGGACAAAATTTGCACTGGTAATCTCACCATATTCCATGTGAATGTAACTGTATAACAAATAATACGTACTAACATGTCACTGATATATTTTTGCTTGGAGGTCACATCCCAAGATGTTACATGGACACAGTCTTGCGTGGATAATGTATGCATATTCCATATGAATAAATGTAAGTAATAAACAATACCTATTTCATAAAACTTATCTGTGATGTTCAGTGTCATTACAAATCAATAGAACAAAGGTAACGTGTTTGTCAAGTGTTGTAGTTGTAGGCATCGTCATCATCCTTGGTATTAGTTTCCTTGGTCTCTTAGAAAAGATGATCCTTCCATCCTTTCAAAGACTTTGTTGTATGCTCTTAACCCTTTGATGTCAGAATTAAATCCCTCCAAGCAACACTGCCTGCCAGAATTTTTTACTGCAGATTTTAAATTTTAATGCTTACTCTTAAAAAAAAAAAAAAAAAGGCGTATCTCTTAGGCTTTTCTTTCAAATTTAATTAAATAAAATTTTGATGTCCGCTTATGAATTGGTTAAGCTGGGAAAGATTATTCACCTATTTTTATAATAAATTTAGGCCTGTGAATCACATACATTATATAAAATGTGGTGTAAATAGTTCATTACATAATTCTGGCTGCTGCATAAGGTCTGTGGCACCTTGGATCACTGTTTTATCACGACACAGTATTCACAAAGATGGTGCTATATTACAAATTTACTTTTGTGTGATATTCCGCCAAACAAGGCACCACTCACAGGCCCACATCACATCTGTTGCACTATGTGCCCTTTCTTTGGCTGCGAGAAGAACACACAGCAGCGCAGTCGGGTTCGCTGGCCAGTGTTTGTTACGGCGACTTCTGCTGAGGCTTGTTGTTGTTGTTGTTGTTGTAGTTGTTGTTTTTATTGTTGTTCCTCTTCGTCTTACTATTCTTTCTCACACTAGTCTTCAACATAGCCTCTGCACCTAATTGCGAGGCAGTGTCAGCAACCAGAATTTCACTGATGGCTTCTTCCTAAAGTTTTATTTTTTTCCCAACCATGGCTCTGAGACCTACAATCATCTGCCTCATTTAAACTATATATGACTGGCCAGAGTTGCAGAAACATTATACCTCTAAAGATACGAACGTCTCCTACAGTGACAGCAAAACACATCTAAAGCTACGATGTAACTCGTACGAATTTCCAGCTATTCGAGGGTGCCCAAGGCGTTTTTAGTAGATTGACGGCAGTGTGTTTCATGTTTCTACCCCACAACCCCTACAGATTACCCCAGCACTACAAGAGGCAGGTCTGTGGGCCCTCCTTTAGCTGTAAACATCGATATTTGTGGGTGTCTCCGATTTTTGAGCATTACTTTTGTCTGAATTATATGGGTACAGTACACCACTGACAACCTTTCTGGTCACGAAAGAGTTTTTGCTTTATAAGCCATTGTTGATATTTCAACCCACAATGAACTCCAGAGCGAGCAATAATCAAAGCAAGCAGTGTCAAAACCATATTAATCAGCTGGGAAAAATGTGCAGTTACTAAGTGTCTACATATATATCAGTGCTTGTGGAGGGTGTATATTCTGGCTCCTGAATGAAAGCGTGACCTTCAAGGGTTCTGAAGCTTAGCAAGCCACAGCAGTTAACTGAATAGGAGTGAACAAAATTCCTCCAAACTTCAACACACTGTTTGCGATGTATATATAAGTCATTTGACTATTTAAGGGGCTTGCTGCATGATGTATTTATAAGTCACTTGGTGTTAAAGGGTTAAAATCACTTAGTACATGAGAAAAGGTATTAAAAATGTAAAAAATATATTCATATCATATTAATTTCATGAAAAGGAAATTACTACAGGACGTATGGTAACATTTCTTTTAATTTAATAAATGCCCACAAAGTCACTGGCTTTCAGCTTCAGTGATAACATATATGCTGTAAACGTCTTTCATAATAATTCGAAAAAATATGCTATCAGCTTCACAGAACGTAAGGACATTTGCTTCAAGAACACATTAACTTTTGTACATTGTACATAATGTGATCAATTTTGGTGAGATATTATCAATTTAGAAAGTGTTTTATCAATGATTTCTACATTACTGAACAAGTGCTCATGGTACACTGTGTTTTGTAAAGTGTCACATCTTGCTTTCATGAACCTTCTCATATACTGACACAATATACAAAAAATGAATATTTCCATGCAAATGAAAATTGATTTCTATGACTGTTACATTTATGCTACTTGTTGATATTTGAAATAAGTCTGGTAGAGATGACACTGGTGGTGACACATTTATCTGTATTAATATTTGGAGCAACTTGATAATAGTAAACCAAGTTATAATTTCTTTAGTAAGATACATTTTTACAGTTACCTTGTTTCTATCCCAAATATCAAAATCTGTCATTCTCTAAAGAACGACAGTTACAATAAAACAGTTTTCAGCACCCTCATAACTGCTTATTTTCATCAAAAGAAAATTATATCACATCAGATTAAGAACCCCTCTCACAAATAAAACAAACTCGGTTTATGTTCTTTTAAAATTACCACACATGAGTCACAAACTGAAATATCTAAAAGTGGTCAGCAGCAGATACCCAAGTCCACAAAAGTGGTATTGGATCAGTGTAGACAGATGGGAGCAGTACTTATTGGTATGGAACCCTGATGTACATTTGGCACTATTCAGTGAAAGGTATGCAATCTTGGACTGTGGCATCAAAAACAGCATTCAATTTTTTAAACATTCTGTTGTTCTAAATCAGCACATCAAGTTAATAACATTGCAAGAAGACTTTTGTCTAATCTCAAGCTGGTTTTCTGCAAATCTGTTTACTGTTTAACCTGACTATAACATGGGCAAAGACAGTTCTGCTAGTCATCTAAGTGACCATCCTCTATTCTGTGGTCCAGCAGTCACTTTACCCTCTTTTGTTGTCTCTGTCTGTAAATATCATTTATTGGTGGTGCACCTGAAAGTTCATCATCCTCGCTGTCATCCATCCCTACCCCTGTTCGATCTGCTCCCAATTTCCGTCTTCGCTTTGTTCCTCCACTTCCCGGCAGAGTCAGTGTACCCTCTTGACCTTCTTCTACTATCCAGTGTACAGACTTGGCAAGATCAAAGAGTTTTGTATCACATCCATTGTCTGCTGTAGGTGATGGTGCTATAATAAAATATACAATAAAGTTTTCATATTTAACACCTGGTACCATATTTGTAAATATGTCAAAAAATTCAAGTTTGGCAGTTAACTGCAATGTTCACACTAACATCCGCATATTCCCTACATACTGTGGAATGATACGTATATGGTACCCAAGTCAATAAAAGTTATGTCTAAGCTCAGAAACTCAGTATACATTTAATAAGGCAATAAAGACTGGAACTACAGACATTATGTGGTATGTGATGCCTTAAATTAAGGGCTATGGGAACAGAAACATTTTACAGAAACTTTTACCCGAACAGTTTAGTTGGTATTTTTCATTGTAACCAATACAAAATGTCTAAAATTTTTAGAATTTATATACTTTAGCACAACTGTAAATGAAAATGAGGTTTATTACAATTGATAATCAGTTCAGAAATGGCTGTTATCTTGTCTACTTCCCAGAAAATCTTTGTGCTGTTGTCAGTGGTATTAGATTTGAAACTACAGTGAATGGCCACATAGTAGAGTGGATGATTCTTACATCTCCAAAAAATAATGAGAAGATGCTATTTGGAAGGATGCGGTACATTTGCTCCAGATATGTAATTGAAAGGCAGCAGCAAGGAAGAAGAAGGTAGGAGGAAGAAGGCTGAGGAGGCCAGGGCCTGAAAATGGGCTGAAGTTCCAAGGAAGAAGAAGAAGAAGATTTATGTCCATAAATATATGCTTTGTGAAAAGTACTGATCAGTATTAACGACTGAATGGTGTTAATGACTAAACGGATGTTAATAGGGCCGGAAGTTTTTACTGCAGTAGAGATTTAAATTATGGTCTCCTGGGTTATGACACCATGCAGTCTGGTAAGTGGATACCAACGTTTTGGAGGAAAAAGCTGCCTCTTTCTTTGGATCAAGTGATGTCAAAAACCTCTGGAGGGCCACAATCTAAGAATTTAAAAAAAATCCACTGACAGGACACAGTAAACTTCTGGTCTTTTATAATGTGATCTCTGGCAAATCTCACCTGTTTCTGGCAACTGGATTTTGCTGAAAACATCCATGAGTAAGTCGACAGCAACAAATGGACCACGGAAGCAGCCTGGAGGTGGTAGCAATGTGCAAAGTTGCGCTACTGCTGGTGGGTGAGGGAAAACACCGCCTGCAACAATTTGACAGAAGGACTGAACACATGAACAATATAAAACAAGTGAATAACAAGTTACATAAAATGAGAGGAGGAAGGGTGGGTGAAAGGGAGGAATGCAAGAGCAAGATGATGATTTTGATTTTGGGATAATGCTTTTACAGATCCTCATTACACTCATAAAGTGGCCTCACCTGTAACAGAATATTTAAATATTTTACGCACTGTAGCATATAATCAGAAATTAAAAGTGCTTCATTGTCATTTTTGTTGATTTCGCATTCCCTGATTACTGTTACTTTCTTTAGTTTACTTTTAATTGCAGTAAATAAAAGCAATATACACACTGAGAGTATATCAGACTTGAAGTTCTAAATGGCATATGTTTATGAGGAATACCCCGAATGTGACACCATGTAATCTGATATAAAGTTGACATAATCTCCTGTGCCCTGAATATGAAGGCACAAATTTCCTGCAAAATATCAGTACACTTCTACCAGAGTATACAGTATTCTTCATTATAGTTCATATGTGCGTGGGTTCAATAAAAGGGCAGCTCATCATCACATATTAATGTTAGCAAACATACCTGGAACAGGATGATCGCCAGGAATAGCTTGTGCCTTAGGCTTGAATGGAATCATCTGGGTGAAATCTGGCCTTGGCATATTTGAGGATTCCTCTTCGGGGTCAATGATAACTGATGCCAATGGATGGAATGACTTCACAGCTGTGCTGGCTACTTCACTGTAACCTATTGATCTGAATGAAAGAATCACGACATTCACAATAAGATCATATGACTCACAGCAGAACAGAGGTTTTGAGAATAACAGTACAGGCTGCTAAAGGGACTTTGTGGATCTAAGGTATTTGATTAATGGAGGAAACTGTGCAGTGAGTTTCATGCTTTGTGCTTTTCACCAAGTACTGTTACAGTTACAAGGGTAGAACATGCAGCATACAGTGGGGACACAACTAGACATTTGGAGGTGATATTTACCTAAGTTCTGCAGGTGTGCAGGGGTAGAGATCTAGGAACTTGTACCGGTCAACTAGTTGTGCTGTTTCCTTCCCTTCAAACTCTTTAATCTGTAACAAACATAAAATATACAATAAATGATAGAGGAGCCTACAACAACCTGTATATATTTAAACAGATTTTAAAGTTTCAGATTCAGCCAGTTTGGGTTCTGTTTGTGTTAACCTTTAGGCACCATGCCTCCTATATATAGGACAGGCGTACCGCTAGCCCCCAGAGTATGCTTTTTATATATTCAGTCGACAAATATATTTAATTATTTTATTTAGACTTTCTCTCACCATCTTCGTTCATTCCTCCATAAAATGTCGTGTATTTCCTAATGTTACCCTTCTTGGTTCATAAAATATTCACATTTTACATAAATGGTGTGCTAAACTGTAAATGTCCAGCTCCAGGGCCAAAGGGTTAATCCCTGCACTGACATACTATAAACCCCATCAGAGTGATGTGTGCAGCTAGGGAATGTGAATTAAAATGGCTTATTTCTGCTACCTTTCCATTACGTGTGCAGAAATATAGTTCCTTTGCTGATGTGGTGAGCCACATTAACAAATACTATCACAATATGTAGCAAAATTGCTGTAAGAAAAGCCACAAAAGTCACATGAAAAATCATAATTTTGGTCCTTGCAGTGTTGCAATCTGACAAAACAGCAGTCTTAATTGTATCATATACTGTGCACAGATGGAAATAAACTGACCCTTGTCAGTATTCCTTTGTTCAACATACCTATATACAAGGAGAAACAAAAGACAAAGGTCACAATACAAAGTATAATTTTTCCAGTTTGTAACAATATAACAAATGGTATATGAACAAAACACTGTCCCTTTAATAGGCATTAAAATACATGTTACACAGCTACAATACTTGCTTGGGCTATCAAAGTGAGCATGATTCTTACATTTTGTAACAACATAACAGAAGGCATATGGACAAAACAATGTCCATTTTTAGGCATTAAAACGCATGCTACACAGCTAGGGCTATCAAAGTGGTGTGTGCACATAGCATACAGGTATGTATGTACTTGGAAGGACACTGAGAGGGTTAAGATGATGTCAAGTTATTGTACGTATGGCTCTGAGGGTTAGGTGTGTGGTATAGTCATGCAAGTATGACAGCCAGACATACACGATTTTGTCTATGACACTAATGCTGCTATTCACTGTGAAAAAGTAACATACGTTACTGCCCTACCACACTTTAAGCACTGTACAAACTTTGATGGCACAGCAATGTTATGTAAATAAATAAATTATAAAGTTAGACTTATGAGTACAGAACTCAACAAATACAATTATTTATTCATTAACTCTGTGACACATGGCAAATATTTTTGCAGTGAAGAGTAAAGTACTCCCACTTCTGCATCACAAGTCCCAGAGCTTTACATTAACTACCCGTCCTTTACCGAGGATGCAGAGCCAGGAAACACACAACTAGACAACAGATATATTGTATGAGACACACTAAATAGTGCTCAGTGTGTGGTGGATGGCTCGATAACAAAGGTCTGTGTGTAAAGATAGAATGGCAGATTAGTGTTCAAAGTATATTATCTTGTTCTGTCTCACTCTGCAAATTATGTAATATTTTTCACCTAAGATGTGTTCTCTAACAGACGTTACATCATTTAAAACTGCTGTATTACAGCACAGGAATTATTTCTGAATGCACAGAATTCAGGAAGAATGCAAAGGATTTCAGACTAACCTGGCCTAATACAGCACTCCGCCTCTTCTCCACTTTGACAATGCTGGCAAGATCTCCAATATTAGACTCGAACTCTAAAAACCGGTTCCATATATCTCTGCAGAAACAAGTGTTCTTTTTAAGCAACATTTCATTCTCCTGTGGCCATAGTATATAAAAAGTGACATTTCACAATCACATGTTGTACTGCAGCAATGGCTACCTGGCATAATTAGTGATGCAGGTGAAATACATGACAGATTATTAATCTTAAAACAAGACAATCGCTCAATAAGTAATAAAAATTCCTTTTCACATTGTTTTGATTGACAGCCCATTTAGACCTAACCTACATGTGTAAATCCCATTTACTGTACTAAAGATAATGCATATGCATATCAGTCTGTGAAAATGGTATCTATGAGGGTAGGAAAGGTCTGTAATGCTTCAACCATAACCTACAAATGCTTATTTCAGACTTCTATCCAGATTTTATGAGAATCCATAAGAGAGAAGAAACTGGTTCCAGTCATAGACAGAACTTGTCATCTTAAATAGTAACTAACTCCATGGAGCAGAGTTCTTGAGAAACTAACACTCAGCTAATTAGACACCTTTTATTGAGCCCAGAAGTTCTTTTTAAAATAACAATGAAAACCCCTGTACAATACTTACACAGACTTCTCAGGTTCTAGACTGCCTGAAGAGAGAACCCTTTCGAAAAGTACACGTGTGTTGTTGTCCTCTGGAACAGATTAACTCTATTAGAAAGCACATCATAATAAACGTACAATTCAGTGTGCTCCACATTTGGATTTCCAGTTCCATATGACTCTCTGACAGTTCAGATACAGTTTACTGTGGTTTGCTTCACTTCATCCATGTTAGGGGTGGCATACTGTCTTAAGACTCAAATTACAAAGATTTTATAGTTGGAAAACATCAAACATCATTTTTGATAAAGTTATAAACATTGCTTACTGTAAAGAATTGTATGCACCACAGTTTCAAATAAACAATTTTAATTAATTGAGCAGACAGTTGTAGACTAACTGCAACTTGCAGAAGTTCACATTATGCAGCCACTTATCTGCTGCTACTCATTATAATGGGAACAGTGCAAAACATGGGGGATATGGCTAATTGGTTCTACCATGGTACACAGTCCAACTGTTCCCATCAATACACACTTTGTAACAAGCATATTTATCTTATGTTTATTGGACCGTGCATCATCTTTATAGTTGCGTAAAGAGAAAAAACCAACTTGATGCCACTTATTTTATTATTTAATATTCATTCATTACTCAACATGTTTCGGCCGTTAA
>Ga0123357_10003315_pt1 | contig 18395 bp, 17 predicted proteins | sample TergutEmb28metaG_FD_89873 | JGI IMG/M metagenome (GOLD analysis project Ga0123357, IMG submission 89873) | Embiratermes neotenicus P4 segment gut microbial communities from Petit-Saut dam, French Guiana - Emb289 P4 | ecosystem: Host-associated > Arthropoda: Insects > Digestive system > Gut ...
CTTTCTTAGGTCATCTTCAGGCCCTCTGGGAAAACAGATCCAAGAGTTATCTATATTTCAATGCATTGTGGGATCCCAAATGCTTACAGATTGTGTTATATGAATGTGAAATACATAAATATATACAAAATTACGTATTTCACATTCATATAACACAATCTGTAAGCATTTGGGATCCCACAATGCATTGAAATATAGATAACTCTTGGATCTGTTTTCCCAGAGGGCCTGAAGATGACCTAAGAAAGGTCGAAACATTCCACCCTGACATACTATTTTTATTGTATATAAAATAAAGTGCTGTGTTATTGGCTGACACGTTGTGTTTATGGAAAGAGAAGTGCCTACGGGGTTTGGTAGGAGAAAGTGAGAGAAAGAACCACTGGAAAGACCTAGGCAAAAGTGTGAGGATAATATTGAATTGGATTTTAAAGGCATATGAGGGCTTGGACTCCATTATTCTGGCTCAGGATCGGGACAATTGGCGGGTTGTTGTGAACACGGAAATGAACCTTCGGGCTCCGTAAAATGTGGGTACTTTCTCGACTGTTTGAGAAATTCTTAGCTCTTAAATAAGGACACTACTGCATGGAGTTTGTCAGTCAGGAGATATACATTTGGAAAAGTCTAGACTCCGTGCGGATGTTTATTGTAACATTGTGCTGCGTGCTGTGTGGTCAGTTGGCACTGGAGCTGTTGTGGGTCGCGAGGCCACTTGGATTTACGATTTTGAGTAGTGGACAAAGGAGTTTGAAAAGCGCTGCTGGCGACAGTTGATATAAACTGCACTGCTGCGGGTGTGCTTAGGTTAAGAACGGACTGATCCTGAAGCTGGCTACCCACACCCGTGCAACTCCACATTCTCTATACCCCCGTAACTCTTCGTACAAAGTGCAAAATGCTTGAAGGCGCGCACTTGCGCCGCTCCTGCACTGTGCTGTGCACGAGGGCTACACTGAGAGCTTGTAGGGTGGACAGGTGGAGTGCATAAAAAGTGGGGGCCGTTTTTTGTGTCCTGCTTGAATATTTAATCGCCATGAAGCCAGGTATTTTTAAAATCCACCTAAAGGGATTTAATGCAGCAGGTAAGGGGGCCTGAATTAATGAGGGGTTGTGTCCTTGAAATGCGCTTTGGGTCACACCGTAAAAAAACATGGCTTCTGTTTTATGCAGTTGTGTATACAGGCCCACGATGCGGTACACAAAATGACGAATTGCTCTTTGTTTCGTGTTGGCGCAAAAATTATTCTGAATCTGATGGTGGTGGGGAAGAGGAACTGGCAGAGTAATCGAGACAATTACATAATGAGGAGGTTCGTGATTTGTGCTCTTACGGATGATCACGTGAAGGACGATGAGATTGGCGGTGTACACAGCGCGCATGTAATGACTAAACAAAAGATACCACTTGAAAGACCTAAACATACTTGGGAGAGTAATATTAAAATGAACCTTAATCAGTGTGTTAGAGTGTGGACTAACTGAGCCGCTGAAGTGGGACCAGTCGCGACGTCTGGTGCATCTGGTGCTTGCCGTATGAAATGTGACGACCCAAACCGGCGTCTGTTGTGCCACTGATCAATCAGATCCATATGTCCGTAACATACAGTTTAGTATGGCCAAGCTAGTGTATCTGCGAGGGCGAGTCAAATGAAAACCTCAAAGTGTCCAAAACAAAAAACCGAGACCCCGCTGTGTGCATCCGTAACGACATTCACCCTAAAACCTGTCATGAAGGCGCAGAGGGACAGTAGAGGCGTAGCTGCACTCACTCGTCTTTAACCTCGACGCTAAATGGGTGTAAGCGGTCAACGCCACGCCCCGGCCGCTTTACCCCCGGGAAGTAGAGCCGGTACCCCTTATACAGGAAGCTCGACTGGCCCCATAGGCGGTGTGGACGGGTGCAGAAAATTTGTCCCCCACCGGGATTCGATCCCCGGACCGTACAGCGCTTACCGACCGCGCTTTCTCGCCACAGCTGCTGTGTGGTAGACGTGGCAACATAGCAGAGCTGTACGGAAGGACCTAATAATTTTAAGGGTTTCGTGTGGCTGCCTACGTATCTGTCGGCTCCCCACGTATACTTCCTGCTTATGACAGTCCAGAGCTGTAATAACAGCGGAAATGCCATGTTCCAGATCCCAAATTACGCCATGGGCCGAAGGGACAAGACGTCCAGTTCTTCCGGTTCTCCGAGAAGGTGATGCGCAACAAGGTGTTGAAGGCGCTGCTCTGGATGTACCTCAGGGGCACGCAGTACCAGTACGGCTCGAGACACAGCCACGACGACCAGGCCGACGCACCGGCACCGGAATCACCGGGAGGCGGCTACGATGGCGGAGGTGGCGGGGGTTGGTCTGTGCCTCTGGTAATTGGTGCTGAATATTGTGACATCGCAATTCGTTACATTTAGTGTGGTACTGGCGGTGAATGGCTGCAGTCGGCGCGGCGTGGTCGCTGCTGACGGTATTTGGCAGAGCAGCTTCTTAGCTTCAGCCACTGGGGACGGTGCGCGCGCAGCCCTCTGTGCGACAGGGTGACGAACTGTTGACGTACCATCCCACCCCGTCTGTCCCCATTCAAACCCGAGTTGTGACGTCACACACAAACCTTACCGTAACCATGCCCCTGTATCTCGAGGTTTTGTCCTAACTAACGTCTCTGTAGTGCTGCCTTCTTAGCTGTCAGGGTTTGCCAGTGCGTCTCCGACTTTATGGCTTCCTTTTGCTGTCCGCCAGGTGAATGTCAGCGTGCTGAAGGTTCTGCGTGGTGGCAGCTCCTCGCTGGAGTCCCCAGTCATGAAAATAGAAGCGAAGGCGTTGGTTCGACGTCCGTCAGGTCGTGGTGGATGGGTGTCTTTGAACATAGAGGAGTTGGTGGCCAGGTGGTTCGAAAATCCGAAGGACAACCACGGGATAGTCGTGCATGCCACCGACGAGCTCGACCGCCAGATTGTCGTCACTGACCACGAGGAGGACAACGGCGCGCTGGTGAGTGTCGCGACCTTGCAGGCTTGTTTGTGCCGAGACAGAGGTCGTTGCAGGAGCACGTATAGCTTGGCGGTAGTGGTGCGAGGCGCGTGCAGCAGTCGTGACGGGAACGGGATATGATATGTACGTGTAGATCGGAGGATAATATTAAAGTGGGCCTTAAAGAAGTAGGACGAGAGGTTGTGGACTGGATTAATCGCACCCAAGAAGAAGCCATTGGCGGGTTATTCGTAGAGTGATTAAGTTTAGTTCAGTAAAAGGCGAGCATTTCTAGACACCTGAAGTACCATCGGCATCTCAAAGAGTGTGCTTCGTGCAGACATCACGACCTCTGACCCATGATACGTTATCTCTGATTTCCTCACAGATATTGTTATAGGGTCGCCAGTTGCAATAAACATAAGGTCAAGACGCCGTCAGGTGCTAAGATATGTAGCGTCGGTTCCGCTTTGTGCACCACAAGGCTCACATGTTCTGGCCTTGGAACTGAACCCGGGCCAGTAATGGCACGGCCTGGCGTTTGTGTGTAAGCATGTCGTAACAGGGACATGGAGGCAGTGCTCCGCTGCTTCTCAGCATCGGCGGTGCTGAGTTTGCGCGCATGGTCGGTCTGCTGTCGCTCCTGGTAGCTACCGTGTGGCCGCAACAGATGCCAGGTAGCTATTGCTGCCCGGTGGTAGCAATAGATATGAATGTTTATTCGTGGCAGTAAAATTAGAAACTGCTATCTACAGTGTGTTGGCCTGGCAGTGGACGGGCGCACGTGGCGGCCATTAGTGATAAGGAGGGGACAAAGGGCAGGTTGCGGTGCAGTCACCCCACACAGCGCCAGAGCGACAGAATGGGAGGAGCGCCACAGTTATTAGTGCAGGGAAATTTATGAGAGTGAGGGTTTCCAGGAAGTGCCCGCTCGTCCTTCTTGCCGAGATGCATTGCGCTCAAACTACGGCGTTGCTAAGTGAAACAGGTCACCGTACAGCAGGTAACGTTGGCAGACCTGCATGAGCAGCGCGCAGTGCACTGTGGGTACCGACTGAGCATTTGCTGTCGGACTGAGGAAAACCACGGAAGAGTTCAACTAAATAATTTTTGCAAACCCATAATTAATGGCCTTAGCACAACCCTTGTTTAGTGTGCACAGTGAGCTGCGTGTTTCGGCAGTTACGTCATCCTTAGGCTCAGTCAAGCTACGTAACAACAGATTTACTGCTGCACAGATACTCGTAATATTATTAAAAAATTAGGTTTCAATTTTTGTCACGGCAGTGCTGATGCTGTGTTATGTTATTATATTTGAAATAAAATATTAGCCCTTTAAACGCCGAATTAAATCCCATCTGCCATTTGTTAGCATTATTAGGAGCTCACCGTATTATCCACGTTAGCAAGATAAGGGTTAAAGACGACGTGCTCTAATATTCACATCCCGTACAGTATTCACCGAACCTGTATCCACTACATGCAGTTTTGTCAAGTCAGTTCCCACACTACGTAACGTGCTGAAGTACTCCGATCTTCCATTTACAGGATATTGAACTCTGTTATGTATGTCCGTGTCTCCACACACAAGACCATTTTCGTACACACAAACACACACACACACATACACACATATATATATATATATATATATATATATATATAGCATTTCAGATATGGCTGCTTTACCAGTGACGTTTTAATGTTGTCTTTTTAATATTATAGCATATGAACTGAACTGCTGTGACACATCGACATCCCAGCTATTAATTCTGTAGTGTTTACAGCTGCACGTCATCTTTGCACTCAGCTTGAAGATGCAGCTGATTGTGGATTCGTAATAAATAATTGCTGTGCTGGACGGTTTATTGTTGGTGTCCATATTACACACAAACACAACGAGATGAACTTACCAAGTTAGCATCTACACGGCCAGTCCAGTCGCTAGCGCGCAGAACACGCACACCAGTCGGTTGACATAGCGTAAAGGTTGCAGTCCATACATTGGTCAGCGGCCGTCTTTGCGGTTTATTTAGCTGTTTTGAAGTACAGGTATGCGCCACTTAACGACGGGGATACGTTCTGAGAAATGCGTCGTTAAGGCAATTTCGTCGTTGTGCGAACGTGTACCTACACAAAACTAGATAGTACAGTATAGCCAACTGCACACTTAGTCCATATGGTATAGCCTACTTTTCCTAAGCTACAAACCTGTACAGCATGTTATTGTACTGAATGCTGTAGGCAATTGTAATACAATGGGAGGTGTTATACTTATTGTACAGTTATAATCTTATGGGACCATGTTCGTATATGCGGTCCGCCGTTGACCGAAACGTCGTTATGCGGCGCATACCTGTAATGAACGTTGAGATGCAAGGTGGGGAAATTCTCAGCGGGGTTTGGGCTCCGTCGGAAGACGTTCTTACCTCTTGACTTTGCGCAGACTAAATTGTGGGTCAGCGTAACGCACAATCGGCAATGTTCAGCGTCTGCGGTGGAAATCTCCAGTGTCGACTTTGAAAGAAAACTGCCCAGTGCTTTACGCTCCGAAACTAGATGCCAGGTGGAGAGTCAGTCAGACAGACAGACAGACAGACAGGCATGACCTCCGCACAAGTTACTCTTTTTCTTACGTTGTAATGAGTGCTGTAACAATAGATGTTTGTTCTCAGATCCACACAAAACACATAACCTGAATTATATATAAAGACCCAGTCCGTACCGCGCAGTAAACACTCCGTCTCAGTTATACATACCAATCAGTTAATGTTGTATAGGGAAATAATCGCTGTTTGTTCTGAGATCCACACAAAACACATAAATACATTGTGTGGGCAGAACGAAGAATTGCTGAATGTTGTGCATACAGTGACCGCTGGGCTTTAAAGGATTGACCGAGCGATTGGTCGCAGCGTAGTGCTGTGCAGGCAGTGGCATTTTGTCGTGTCACAAATCCGCCCGTCTTTACGTAATCATCAACGGCAGATAAATTATTGGTTTCTTTTATCTTCTAATTCAAGTATCGAACAAAAATGAAAGTCTGTTATTGTTTATAAGAGAAACAGATTTATGAGAGGGTGTCCAAAAATGTTCTACAAAACTGAACCAAAAAGGAATGTGTCATGAAATATTGTGTATTACCGACAGCGACGCACAACGAAGTGCGCAGAAACACTGTTCGAGTCTGAGCGGGTCCTTTCTTGTTTCCTTCCTTGTGATCGCTCGTTATGGCAATGTGTCATTCGGCAGAGCATGCTGCAGGCGCTGACAGTTAACGTTTTTATTTTGACTTTTTCAGAGTCACGTGTAAAAAATTATCACTTTAAAGCCCAGTGATCACTAAATGTACCACCAGTTTAACATTCAGCAATTCTGCGTTCAGTCCACACCGTGTATTTATGTGTTTTGTGTGGATCTGAGAACAAACAGCGATTATTTCCCTATACAGCATTAACTGGCTGGTTTGTATAACAGAGACGGAGAGTATTTACTGCGCGGTGCGGACTGGGTCTTTATATATAATTCAGGTTATGTGTTTTGTGTGGATCTCAGAACAAAGAGCGATTATTTCCCTGTACAGCATTAACTGACTGGTTTATATAACCGTGACGGATTGTGTTTACTGCGCGGTGCGGACTGGGTCTTTATATATAATTCAGGTTGACCCTATATTTTACCCCTACCAGGACAAGAAGAAGAAGAACAAGACGATGATGATGATGATGATGACAAATGCTCCTCTGTATACGCCTCCGCTTCTGCGCTATCTCTCTCTCTCTCTCTCTCACTCAGTATTTAATCTGACTGCAAAGAGGAGCCAACAGCCTGTCACAGAACAACATTATAAATGTTACACTCCATGACGTAGTACATAGATTAAACCAAGGCGTTCTTTACTCTCAGATTTGATACATATTCACAGAACATGTATAAATTTAATTTGTTGACGCCCATGAAAACCGCCGTCCTCCCTGCATCGATTTTCACGAAACTAACAAATGTTCAGCAGCAATATGCGGCAATCATCTGTGTAGAATTTCTGCCGAACTGGTTGAGAAATGTGGAGAGTGCAGTTAGAACTGACGTACTGCCGTCAGCACACAGTCGATATCCGCCAAACTCGCACTTACCGACAACTTTGTGAAGAGCTCGTATGCCGAATTTCATGAAAACCCGACAATTTAAGAGCGGATGGTAGATCACACGCGGACAGACGGACGGACGGACGGATGTGGTCTACCACAAAGTGTTCTTTTGTACTTCGTAAAGAACGCCTAACAAGCAGTAAGCAGTGCCACTAGCGTGTCAGAAATTTCCATGTAAATTAGGGAATCCTGGTGCTTTGTCAAATCTGACATAGGATTACATTTGGTGGCCATATGAACGTGTCGGATGTGCTTGAGAAGGCGATAAGAGGTCTGAGGCTTGGCAAGAACTGACGAATAGGCAGACAGACAGCAATGTCAGCACACGGATCGGCATTGCGACATGGAGACACGCGCTGCTGATAGTAGAGCTGACAGCAATCTGGGCACTGGAGCTACGCATAGACAGGGTTATAATACTGAACTGGGTCCTGTGAGGGTGTGGACTGTAGGAATGTGACAGCGGTGATGTAATTAGGGTAGCACCAGTGGCCGGTCTTACAACAAGGCTGTCGTCTGCTCAGATGATGTAGCATCGCTAATAGACGAATGAGTAAGGAGCACTGGTGGAAGGATACTGACAGGGGACGACCGAACTGTCGGGAGGAAATCCTGCCCCAGTAGCACTTTTTCTACTACAAATCTCACGTGGAAAGACGAGTTCTTGTAACTGCCGTTGTGTAGCTGTGGGCTCCATAAAAGGGGAAATGTGTGACAGTTGTTACTTGTATCGTCACAAGAAGGACTCTGGTGCTTTTAGTTTGTAGTCTTGTACAGATAACTCAGAAAATGTCTTCCTTTCTTTTATGTGGCCTTGAATCTTTACAGTTTCGTACCAAGGTACTGCGAGGTCGAGTCCCATCTGTTGTGAAGAGACGGGCCTTAGTTTCACTGCGCCACTGTCATCCTGTCTTTTAGTATTCATAAAGTACGCAGTTAATACCGCGTCTTTAAACAACTTGAGAAGCAGCGAAAGTGGGGGAGTGGACAAATCTTGTTCATGTCACGCCTGTGCGGCTTGCTTTAAGGGTGTTGACGGTGTTTTCCGTTTTGTGCAGGTTCCATTCGTTGAACTGTATACAGCGGACGGCCGAAAACACAGGACAAAGCGCACCATCGGTCTGAACTGCGACGAAACGTCTGAAGAGACGCGGTGCTGTCGCTATCCGCTGACTGTTGACTTCGAGGAGTTCGGCTGGGACTGGATCATCGCGCCGAAGAAGTACGAGGCGAACTACTGCTCTGGAGAGTGTCCGTACGTGTTCCTGCAGAAGTACCCGCACACACACATCGTGGCCCTGGCAAACCCTTCAGGGACTGCCGGACCCTGCTGTGCCCCACGCAAGATGTCTCCCATCTCGATGCTGTACTTCGACAATGAGTATAACATCATATACGGTCTGCTGCCAGGGATGGTGGTGGACAGATGTGGCTGTTCGTAGGGGAGCGATGTTGTGCCATGTTCGTGCCAAAACACAGTGATTAGGCACTGCCACTGCCGTCCGAATGTGAATCCGTCCAACACAACAGCTCCTGTCCAATTAATGTCTTCTGTCGTGGCAGATCCGCCACTGGCCACTGTGTGCCTTCATTGGTCGTGAAGTGACTGACTGCAAGGCAAAGCGAGTATTGTGATATTACTTTAGTAAAAAACTTTGATTCTGATTTGTAAGTTAAAGCAATGTGTGTTGTGTCCAGCACCACGTGTGACTGTCTGTACGTGGCTCACTGCGGCACTGTGCCGCTACGTTAACCCTCTTGTCCGTCCAGTCTTGGCCCTTGTTTGAACCGAGTGCAACGCTATTTAGTCACGTGTCTTCGTGTCCCCTCCCCCTGTATAAATGTATAGGCCGTTCAGCGGCTGATGGGCTGTGGGCAGGTGTGGCTGCCAGCGAGACGGTAGCACGCTGTTAGCCACGCCCGCCCAGAGCCCACGAGTCCTCCAAAAGCCCAAAATAAACATTTCATTTCTTCATTCCAAAATGCAACCCAAATCTCAACGCCTGGTATCTAATGTGTTGTGCCTTACGTCATTGGCGGGCGTACGAATTGCTGAGCTACAGCCGTCACTAGCCATTCTGCCTGCGCAAGGATGATACTAATGCACTGCATTCTTGCATATTTGGAAACATGTGTCAGTGTTTGTCACTTTCCGGTACATTAAAAACAAGACTTCCGCTTAAATGGTACATGTACAGTTTGGCTGCCAACAGTGGCCCACCTTCCCTGACTTGAAATTTGTTTTCAACTCTGCAGCAAAGAACTGTTTGGAAAAGTTCAAATACACTAGTCTGCGTAATGTGGATACGGCAGTGTTCATTTTTCTTTTCTTTATTTGATACCTCCAATAGGTTCGGGCTAAGAGATCTTCCCCATTTTTTATTGCTGCCAGCAGAACACAGTTTTGTGGCCCATCACGTAATCACGTATTGCCATTTGCAACGTCTTACCTTGATATGAACACATCAAAGCCCTCAGCCCAGATTAGATTTCGGTTAGCGCAAACACAAGCCCTGTCATAGCCCGGCGATGCGTTTCATGTAGTAGGGTTATTTTCGTAACGTCTCTGGCGTTAGGTCAGCGAGCGTGTGCTCAAAAGGTATCAGCTTGCGAGAAGCCGCGTTCGCGTAGGGCATTGTCCTGCAGTAAGTGATGCATCAGATGCCGCTTTGTATACGCAGCAGCTGTAATCACGTGACAAGTAGTAGCACCGTAACTTTTCGGTTTTTGCTGCTGTGAATCAGAAGAGGCCTCGTGTCTCACGCTATCGCTACAGTGTGAACAACTGTAGCTCAGACGTCACGTGCAGTCTGTGCTTGACTGGGCAGTTGATGAGACTGTCGTGATGCAAAATGACAGGGACTTTATGGTAGTAACATACCTGCACAGGATTTGCCAAATGAACCAAGGGAAATTGGCTTCATTGCGCTGTTAATCTTTGTTTGCCTGTAGCTGTGGTGATCATTTGCACCTGTAGTGGCCTGTGCCGTTCTTACTTCCCGCCAATCTCTCTGCAATTCTGCCTTTTGTAATATTGATAATATTTCTGAAATGAGACTGGGCCACATTTTGAGTTCAGCGGACAGACGATTGATCGCCAATCCTGCTGGACCGGACCAGACCGGACACTTTGAGAACCAAACTGTAACAGTGTGGTTGCATTATACGGTCCTCGCTGTCTGTTGCATGCAGAGCGAGAGACCTGCTCTGACCAGTGCTTTTGAAAGGTTCTTCCTAGGCTTCGCCCGTTTGTCCTTCTGCTAAGAGCAACATGCAGATGAAGATGGGTGTGGAGCATTGGTGGAAGGATACTGACAGGGGAGACCGAAGTGCTCGGAGAGAAAAGCAAGCAAACCAACAAACTAACTCCCTGGATCAGAGTCCTTCCTGAGAAGCTAACAGTTCCTCAGCTAGTCAAATTCCCAGCATTTTATGGAACCCGAAGGTTCATTATCGCATTCACAAGCACCTTTCACCTGTCCCTATCCTGAGCCAGATCAATCCATTCCATGCCTCCCCATCCCACTTCTTGAAGATCCAGAAGTCAGTCTACACGAGATATATCGATTACGATCGTACCTCACAGAGAACATCGCCCCTCTGAATTAGAAAGCCCAAGTGGTATTATGTAGAGGGGAATGGTGGGTGTTTATTATGTACGTTGTACGAAACGCAAAAATACAACGTAGGACTAAACGCAGAGTTTTGGTATGTTAAACTAGGTGGAACGTATATTTACCACTGTGCTTTGAAGGAATAATATACCGTCTTCCTTTCGACGCCCAGACTGCCACGCATAAACGCATCAAATAGCATTGATTACAACGTTCCAAGCAGCGTATCCAACACGCACAACTTTGTGTAACCGCTCGTGACACTTAGTGCGTTAGGGGATGGTAGGCACAGCACTGGCCCATGGCAAGCGTTACACCGTCCATGCGCAGCGCTCTCTTATTCTCCTTCGTTTTTTCTTCTTTTCTTCCCCCTTTTCCTCTCCCCAAGGGCTGTAATATGCTAATGGTGCCACCCAGTGGAGCTGACCACAATTTGTGTTCCCCGTAACTATGAATAAGAAATGACGTCATCTGCCTACTGATGATGTAAATCTCCACGCAAATTAAGCATTAGTTCTTAAGTGTTAAAGATTTGTCTTACAGAGCCTGTGGATGTTGGACTGTACGAAATGCGATCTCTAGCGACTGAATATGGTGAGGGGTTGGCGCTTTGGTAGCGATCGAATTAGTGGCGCCTGATTGGAACTTCAGAAAATTGCAAACGCTAAAATAAATTGATTGACTCAAAGTAAATGATGGTACATTGCCAATCGGCACGTACACCACTGTGCCGTCAGCAGCGCAGTGTTGTAGCAGTGAGCATTGGAACAGCACTGGGGTCGTGGAAACGCTGAGTTGCCGATGGATGTCAGCTGCGGCCACTGAAACAAGGACGTTAGAGTGAGGTCTTGCAACATTCTGTTGGACGTCTGGCATGCAAACACTGCGTCACGTCCGAGCTACATGCACTGTAACATCTGGCTTACAAACACTGCGTCACGTCCGAGCTACCTACACTGTAACATCCGGCTTACACACACTGCGTCACGTCCGAGCTACATGCACTGTAACATCCGGTTTACACACACTACGTCACGTCTGAGCTACGTGCACTCTAACATCTGGCTTACAAACACTGCGTCACGTCCGAGCTACATGCATTGTAACATCCGGTTTACACAAACTGCGTGACGTCCGAGCTACATGCACTCTAGCATCCGGCTTACAAACACTGCGTCACGTCCCAGCTACATGCACTATAACATCCGGCTTACAAACACTGCGTCACGTCCGAGCTACATGCACTATAACATCCGGATTACAAACACTGCGTCACGTCCGAGCTACATGCACTATAACATCCGGATTACAAACACTGCGTCACGTCCGAGCTACCTGCACTGTAACATCCGGTTTACGCACACTGCGTCGTGTACGAGCTACCTGCACCGTAATATACGGCTTACAAACACTGCGTCAAGTCCGAGCTACATGCGCTGTACATCCGGTTTACACACGCTGCGTCGTGTACGAGCTACCTGCACTGTAACATCCGGTTGCACCGTCACTTGCAACATTCAGTTTCATTCATTCGATTGTCCGCGTCTAGAGGTCCCGGGTTCCAACCAAGGCCCAGACACAGAATAACGTGGGACTATTAGTGTTCGTTTCCTCGGACAGATGCCACAGTGTTATCTTAAATTAGACCCTGTGCCGTACTATGAGCACTCGCCCTACTCTAAGCTACTGACAGCGCCTGTCAGTACAGATACCGCACGTCGCTGTCACAAAAATGCCCATTCACGTTCGAGCACAGTAGCACAGCACAGCTTGACGAAGATCGCAGTCTTGTGTGCTGCGGCGCCATGTTGGTTGCTAACTTGCTGCACCGACAGACATGTAATATATTACCAGTAAACACGGCATCATATGCCAGACGTTGCGTACCTTTAATTAACGCAGCTCTGATAGTGCTGACGCCCTGAAGTTCAGTGTAGCGTCTGTTTGTGACGACAGCATGTGGCGCTGCAGTATGAATGCTCGTCAGTTTTCCATTCCCCCACCCCGTCCTAAATGTAAATTTTAGTTCGCCATTTCCATTTAGTAATTGCTGAAGTTCTCATCAGGGACGCTAGGCTTAAGTGAGTGTGACACCAACACTCATGTAAAATCTCACAAAACTTTACTAATGTGATACTGTCTCTCTCTTACTAACTGTGGAAATGTTGCAACGAAAACAAAACCGAAATATTTTGTGTCTTGTTTCTAATGTCAGGTGAAAGTAAGGATTGGTGATATCTTTGTATAAGAAAAACTGGTAAAAGGGTAAAGTATTTTTTACAATTTGTTCAAAATCATTTATAAATATAAATAAATTGAAATCAGTTGTGGAAGTGACCCTGCTGTGTCCCGCCAGTCAACTTCCTGTACCTAACCTAACCTAACCTCACCTCACATGTTTGGACTCAGTACGCGTGTCCTTTCAACGCACAACGAAATGTGATGACGTCAGTACAGGCGACCCTGCCACCCCAACCACACCTACGGCGTAACTGCTGCTTGGACGAGGGTCGCATTGCGAGCCGTCGTAAGTTCCACCTGTGTTGCCAGAAGTGCTTCGTTTCTGGAAACCCATTTTGTACCATAAAAATGTCACGTGAACACGAAAGTACATTCAAAGAAAATAACGTATCGGCCTGTGCCTTGACAAATATGTATTGAGTAAAATGCAATACTAAAACAAAACACGTAAAATGAAGTTGAAAATTCTGAAACCTGTCAAAAAAATCCATTAACACAGTTTCAGTATAACCAGAACTCAAACAGAGCGGATTCTGCCGAACAAATTCTGATCGGGACGGGGCCCGAGTCCCTGGGTCATTGAATCGTGAAAATGCAGTATTTTTTGCAGCAGTACTGAGAGTCCTCAGCTGTTGCACTGACGTCCTGAGTCCAAATATCACTCGCTCTCAGAGTCTTGGCTTTACACACGAATATAAAATGTGGGTTTCACCTGCAGTACACTACTTGAGAAGCTGGCAGTTGTTGAGCTCATCAGGAATGCTTCGCCCGTAACGGGATCCTGTGCAGAGTTACCAGGTCCTAACTACTTCCTCCCTGTCTGTTGGTAATGGTTGATAATGACCCCACGTAAAGAACCCACAAGCATCGGGGAAAAACGCCGAAGATATGCGTTATACACCACTACAGCCCCTCTCTTTAATATGAGCTCTACATGTCCAGTCCATCCACAGTAGCCTGTAGGGACATTCCGGACCTCTAACAGCGGATACAGACGCACTCGCTCCTAGAGACAATCAGGACCGCAACACCGTATGAAGGAACAGTCAGTCTTCCCTAGGGATACGCCCTACATCTAACACCGTATACAGGGAAGCAGCTGGCACAGTTACAGTGCAATTCAAAGCTACAGCAAACCACAAAGTTGCTTCACAGGTTGAGATAGGCGGGGGCGTGTGGAACATACGAGAAGAGCGCGCACGGGATTTGTTGGGGAAACCTGAAATAAAGAGTCTATTTGGAAGACCTAGGCTTCGATGGGGGCAATACTAAAATGGACATAGACGAAATGGGATGGTAGAGTGTGTACCGGGGTATGTAGCTGAGGGGCTGCTGTGGTCACGTCAGCGGTTGGTCGAAATTGCGAGCGCAGCTGAGCGTCACATCAGCGCTATGAGGTTGGCAGTCCTGTTTTTGTACCGTCGTTTTGCTCCTGTTGTGTCTGATAAAACTGAACATCGGCGTTGCCGCTTTTTATTTGACAAGCAGGTAGTGTCTGATAGCTCGTTTGCTGTCGGGACAGTCGCTGTCACCCGCGTTTGCACCGTTTAGAAATGTTTTGCGCATTTTGTTGAGGGAGTTGTTCAAGACTATTGAATTTAATACAGAATAATAAATGTATAAGAAAATTGACATTTAATGAATTTCATAAATTTTCGAATTTTTCATTTTTAAAATCTAAGAGGGAAGGTGGTGCCCCGCCTCTTGCCACCATCTCCCACCGGCGCACATGAGCCGGACCACGACTGTCTCCTCTCTTCTGGACTCTGGGAGATGACACAGTTTGATATGTCATCTGTAAACAGATACTGTGTTATTGTGGAAGTGACGACAGAGCATGCGCAAAGACAGCCGGCTGAAGTACCTACTGCGGAGTGTCAGAGTAGAAGTTTGTTGATTGCCCCAATAGGAATGGACCGCCATGCTGCCAACTGATGCGTGTTGGACAAATACATTTTAACAACACACCTTTACTGCACTTTACTTTACGTACTACAGTAAAACTGTACATTTTACCTACAGTGTATTCACGTTTTTCCTATTATTCTCACAATTAACACGACTTTTTCGCTTAAAAAACATTAAATAGTTGGACTTCCGTAATGTGGAAGAAGAGTCTTTACTGCGCGGTACGAACTTACCTTACATGATGTATTATTTAGGCGAATTTCGGGCTTCAGAAGAGTATAAATACGTAATTATACAGACAGTCGTGCACGTATGAAGTCCCTGTGCACTTCCTGCCACAGATACGGAGAGAGTTTATGGCTCGAATATTCGTGTCGGCGCCGCGACGCCGAAAAATTGTATTTCGTTGCTGCATGTAACATACAGGTAGCAGCAGAGCCTAGCAATGTTCGGGAGAGTGAGTCTTCTAGTAGTGTCAGTGCAGTTACTTTATGGGTCACAGTAGCTCTACCTGTGTGGGTATTGACACCTTCCACGTTACGAAATAAACATGTCGTTAAAGACCCACTGGATACTCTGCTTACCACCAACATTAACATTCAGCAGTTCAACGTTCTGCCCACAGAGTGTATTTATGTGTTTTGTGTGGATCTCAGAACAAACAGTGATTATTTCCCTATACAGCATTAACTGACTGGTTTATATAACCGAGATGGAGTGTGTTTACTGCGCGGTACGGACTGGATCTTTAAGACCGTGCCGTGGTCGAGACGGTAAGTCACCGGCCTCTGATCGCGGAAGACCGGATTCGATACCGTGCCAGTTCGTGTGTTATTTGTGGTGGACAGTATCACTGGATCAGGGTTTTCTCCGAGTATTTGCTCTTGGTAGAAGGACAAATGTGCGAAGCCTGGGAACCTTCTAGAAAACAATGCTCTTTCTGAAATCAGGCGGCCTTGGTACTGCCACTTAGTTATGAAAGGGTCAAGACATACAGACAATCCGCGCCGTAAACAAGGCATGGATTTAGTAATACAAATAATACAATAATAACAACACATTATCATTATATTGCTTACAAATATTCTATTTATGCTCATTCAGTAACGCGGAGTAAAGTAAAAGACGGAGTTTTATGTCCGAATGAAACTGAACACCGACAGGGTTAAGAGCGCCTCGTGACTGCCACACTGCTGTGTAGCTCGATACCTTAACGGACACGTGCTATTGACTGTCCTTGACCGCGTGTTATCGCATGCAATGCATAATTTGGCACGCGACCCCTGCTGTTTGTAGCTTATGCCGCCGACTGCTTACCTGAAACGAACAAAGGCTCTGTACATCGGCAACTTCTCCAAACGAGGAAGCGCCTACCGAGCCCATCTGCCAAACAGGGAGTTAAATCTTTCTGGTAACAGCAACCTGTAGATGAAGATAAGTACGGGGCACTGTTGGAATGATACTGAGAAGGGAAACCGAAGTACTGGGAGAAAAACCTCTACCAGTGTCACTTTGCCAGCCACAAATCCCACATTAACTGATCTGAGAGCGAACCCCGGACCTTCGCTATGAAAGGCCGTCGACTGGCCACCTGAATGGCACAGCATTTTGGCAGCCTGAGAGTGCACCTGGATCGTATAAAAAAATCAGTTCCTACCTCACAGAAAACTGCCTTCCTACATTACGAAGGATCATCATTTAATTTTATTGAAGGAATGGTCGCCGTTTCTTGTTACAATCATACAGAACACATAAACACGCCACGTGGGCAAAATGCCTTTCAAAGAGATAATGAAGGATTCAAAATAAGAACTGACACGCCACTGATAAATTGCGGTGACAGGAACACCTCGTTTGTGGATATTAGGACCTGTCTTAGTGCTGCTGTTGTCGGGTGACGTATGGTACCTTTGATAAAACCGCAGGGCTGGCGAAATTTCCTGACGTCACGTGCCAAAGTCGATAATTTTTTCAAGGAACTTTTCGCCTACCTTCGGGAATTTTGAGCAACAAAATAATATCTTGTATTCTTTCGCCGTTATTATTTTCATTACATCTCATAATAATTACAATGTAAAGTTCTTCCTGTCGACGTCAGGAAGGCGCCACTAGTTCTTAACCTCGGCAATATAAGAAGGAGAGTGGTGAGCGTCACGTTCCGACCACTTTACTCCTGTGGAACAAAGCCGATCCTAATTGAATAGGAAGTAGTATGGGCCCCAGAGCAGGTCTGAACGTTTCTTATCCCTGAAGGAATTCGAACCCCGGACCGTCCTGGTCTCTGCACGGTCAGAGGGGCCATTGCTGTGGCTCCGTATTACAAAGACCAGCACAGAAAATGTAGCAAATTGAGGGCACAATGTGTGGCTACAGAGAGGGCATCATTTTGGACGCTTTCTTACGAAGCCTGGTTTCGGGGTTGTCTTAAATGGGGCAGTGTCAGAAATGTGACTAGTTCTGTGCGAGCGACAAGACTAGTGGTTCTGTTGCAGTAACGGGGGGTCGTACAGGTTTGTGAGTCGTGAAAGTCACTTTCAATGTTTGCCACTTTTGTTTCGTTTGGCAGTTTTGTTTTACGATCAAATATTTGACAGGAATAAATTTAAAAAATGCGAACATTTTAGGATTCTGTTTGAATTATTGATTAAATTTGGTACGTTAAATGGCATTATTTGTAAAGTGTGCCTTACACACAGCATAAAGTAATACTTCGTGCTTTATGAAATGAAAGTCAAGGAAAAGCCAGTGACTTTGTTCTGCTGCACGTGTGAATGCGCTGCTGCACCGATGGTGATGCACGTGCAGTATATTGTCACGTGCAGCTTTATCTTCTTCATTAAGAGCTACTTTTCAAAATGTTCTTACTGACAACAATGATTACACGAAACTAAATAAAGGTAATTCTGCACTTTCTGTGTCTTCGTTCAGTAAAAAAAAAAAATTAGGAATGAATTTAAGACATTCGGGCCTTCATTTTCTGCAATTTTCAGGGTCGACTCGACTAACCCATTCCTTTCAGTGTTTTCTAGGCAATTCTTACATCGACCAACTTTTGCCTCCAAACAGGGTTGCCTTCTAAATCCGCCGGGTGTATCTCAGACTTATCCAATTCATTCCATTGCAAGTTTCAAACACAGTTTCCCTAAGTTACAGCGCCAGAACTCTAATTTTGTCTTACAGTTTCTTCAACTGACCTTTAGGGTAGACATCATGAAGGGACTGTTGGCCAGTTCACTCAATAAAGTTTTATAACTGCAATTGAACACTGGAAATTCCCAGTTGCTGCACAGCTGCAGGTGTGTCGACAGAGAACTAATGTGACAGCAAGTGTCATGTCACTGTCGACAGAGAACTAATGTGACAGCAAGTGTCATGTCACTGTCGACAGAGAACTAATGTGGCAGCAAGTGTCATGTCACTGTCGACAGAGAACTAATGTGACAGCAAGTGTCATGTCACTGTCGACAGAGAACTAATGTGACAGCAAGTGTCATGTCACTGTCGACAGAGAACTA
>Ga0123357_10003316_pt1 | contig 18392 bp, 18 predicted proteins | sample TergutEmb28metaG_FD_89873 | JGI IMG/M metagenome (GOLD analysis project Ga0123357, IMG submission 89873) | Embiratermes neotenicus P4 segment gut microbial communities from Petit-Saut dam, French Guiana - Emb289 P4 | ecosystem: Host-associated > Arthropoda: Insects > Digestive system > Gut ...
AGCGAAGCTGGAGGCCGCCGGAACGGGAGACAACGTCTTCTCGGCATGGGGCGACGATCTCGACTACCTGCCGGCGATCTCGCCGCTGTTCCTTGAGATGACCAAGGACGTGGAGACATCCACGGCATTTGTTGATAACACATCAGGAGATCTCGTCATTCTATCGGTGACTGCTGGTGACGACGGAAAGACAACGTTCCTTGTCATGGATATGATATCTCCGATGGCCCTGGTTCCTTCAGTCACACCTTACAATGTGACCGTAGACAAGGATTCTCAAGTGACACTCACAGCGGAAGCGGACTTGACATACGCATTCGATGGATGGTCTGGTGACTTCTCCGGCAACGGAGCGGTATCGCCGCTTGTATTCATCATCAGCGAAGATACTGTAACGGGAACATCGTTCTCCGACAACACTGACGGCAGTCGCGTTGTTCTGACCATCACCGCAGGAGAGAACGGAACCACCACCGCACTGACAACAGACATGTCATCGCCAATGACATTAGCGCCTTCTTATACAGCATACACTGTGACACTGAATAAGGGGTCCCAGGTAACTCTCACGGCATCCGCCGATCTGGGTTATTCCTTCAAGGGCTGGCAGGGCGACTTTGCGGAAAAGCCTCACTACTCTTCGCTGAATGTGACCATAAACAATGATACATTGACCGGAACTCTGTTCGACGTCACACCCGGACCCAAGGACTACTACATCACCGCCACCGCGGACGTGAGATCCACGATCTCTCCCGCGGGTACCGTGACGGTACAGTCCGGGAACAGCGAGACGTTCGTGTTCTCCGCCGTCGAAGGATATCACATAATAGCAGTATACGTTGATGGAAAGGAGATATCTTCAGATGACATAGCTGCAGGGCAGTACACCTTCCGCAATGTCATCAGCAACCACTCGATCAGCATCGTTAGCGGTATCGGCCAATCGGGAGGCGGTAACGGGAACGGAGGTTCCGGTGGCGGTAACGGAGATAACGGCAACGGGAACAGCGGCAACAATAACGGCGGGAACGGAAGCGGGAACGGCTCAGGATGGGCGGTCATGAACATGCTGCTCGCGATACTCGCGCTGATCATAGGTATCGTGGCCGCGATAGCCGGAAGGAGGATGATCCTGAGGATACTGGCACTCGTTGTAGGTATCGTCTCTGTTCTGATCGTCTGCCTCACGGAGGACCTGAGCGCACCGATGACCATGAGCCTGGATGGATGGACCCTGCTGGCGGCAGTGCTGTTCGTGGCGGCGATCGTGATCGCCGCACTAAGCTTCATGTTGAATGAGGACTGAGGCAACCAAACTGATTATCGGGTGAAAAACAAGCGGCCCTGCCGTAGGACGAACAGCCGAGACACACGTTTCGGCTGTTCGTCCAAACTGTGCAGCGGCTGCCCACTTCCTTTTTCCTTAATTATGAAAAAATGGCTTCTGGAACCATAGTAATTTCAATAGGCAACACTCCTTTTGATCCTGGAAAGAAATGGCCATCCAATTGCGGAATGGAAGCACCAAATAACGTCTTAAACAGAGTATAACCACCCGCAATAGAAGGTTTAATTATACGCGCGTGATACATCAATCAATGGCAGTCATTGATATTCGGATCGACCTCAAGAAAGGCGTAGCAGACCCTGAAGGAAGCAACACCAAAAAGACACTCGAATCTCTGGGATTCAAAGGAGTGATCGATGTAAAGGCTGTCAAGGTCTTCGAGATAACCTTGGATATGCCTGCACAAGAGGCAAAGAAGTGCGGAGAGGAGATGTGCAAGAAGCTCCTAGCAAACCCGGTGATACAGAGTTTCAGCGTTACCGTGAGATGAAGAGATGTCCAGAGAAGGGTTGATAATTAAGAGAAAGGTCTCTTTCGAATTATACGATGTAGATATCCTTGGATCAAACGATGAGGATCTGAAAAAGATATCCAGCGATATGAGTTTAGGTCTTTCTTTGGATGAGATGAAGGCTGTCAGATCATATTTCATCAAAGAAGGAAGGAACCCGACAGACGTAGAGTTACAGGCGCTTGGTCAGGCCTGGAGCGAGCACTGCTGCTACAAAAGTTCAAAACTGATATTGAAACAATTTGTCTTCGGAATAGAACGGAGCGATGTGCTTTCCCGCGGAGATGCCGGTGTGATGGTATTCGACGATGAGTACGGATATGCCCTGAGGGTAGAGAGCCACAATCATCCTTCTGCGATAGAGCCATACGGCGGAGCGGCGACCGGCATAGGCGGGATACTAAGAGACGTGGTCTGCATGGGGGCGCAGCCTATAGGCCTTGCAGATCCGTTATGTTTCGGCCCGATAGACAGGTCAGCAGATCTCCCGCCAGGGGTCAAGCACCCGAGGTATCTGCTGAGCGGAGTTGTGTCCGGAATAAGAGATTATGGGAACAGGTGCGGCATACCGACGATCACGGGAGGGATGTTCTTTGATGAAAGGTACACGGGCAACTGTCTGGTCAACGTGGGATGCTTTGGAATAGTAAAAAAAGAAGATCTGGCACGTAACTATGCAGGCGGTCCCGGCGAGATAATGATACTGATCGGCGGCCGTACGGGAAGGGACGGTATACACGGAGTGAACTTCGCTTCGCAGGATCTCACTGCGACGTCCGATGATGATTCCAGGGGTGCGGTCCAGCTCGGCGACCCCATAACAAAGGAACCAGTGATACACGCATGCTTAGAGGTCAACGGTAAACATCTGATAACAGGAATGAAAGACCTCGGAGGAGGAGGCCTTAGCTGCGTGGTCGGAGAAATGGCGCTGGCGGGAGGATGCGGCGCCGATGTCGATCTGGAAAACGTGCCGCTGAAAGAAGAAGGGCTCGCGCCGTGGGAGATATGGGTCTCCGAATCGCAAGAGCGCATGATGTGTACATGCAGACCCGAGAATGTGGAAAAGGTCCTTGAGATATTCGAGATGTGGGATGTTCTCGCAACGCCTGTTGCAAAAACCACTGATACGCAGCGCATGAGATTATTCTGGAAAGGAGAGAAGATATTCGAGATGGACCTTGAGTTCCTCACCGGCGGGCCGGTTTATGACAGGCCCTACAAGATGCCGAAAGTATCTACAAAGAAGGATGAGGAATTTCCGGAACTTCCAGGCAATAATGAGATCGTTCTCACTTTGCTTTCGGACCTTAACGTGGCATCCAAAGAATGGGCGATAAGACAGTACGATCATGAAGTAAGGGGTGCCACCGCGATACACCCGATGGTAGGAAAGCTCAATGCGACGGGCCCAGGCGACGCATCTATACTCATGCCGGTCCGCAACAGCACGAAAGGGCTGGCGATCGCGACAGGATGCAACCCCTGGTTCACTTCCCTCGACCCGTACAGAGGAGGCATGTCCGGCATAGACGAAGCTTGCCGCAATATTGTTGCGGTGGGCGCAAAGCCGAATGCTTTCACAGACTGTCTGAACTTTGGGAACCCCGAGAGGCCGGAAAGGCTGGGTGAACTCAGAGAGGCGGTAAGGGGGATAGGGGACATAGCAAAAGCGCTCAACATCCCCATACCTTCCGGCAACGTAAGCTTATACAACGAAGGGTCCGGCGGAGTAGGGATACTCCCAACACCGATGATAGTCTGCTGCGGGCTGATAGACGATACAAGGAAAGCGGTCACGGCCGATCTGAAAAAAGAGGGCAGCCGCATCTTCCTGATAGGCAGGACGAAAGATGAGATGGGCGGATCTCTTCTGTTCCGTAAATACGGAGGGAAAGGCGGAGATGTTCCAGAAGTTGAAATAACAGCTCTGAAGAGACTTATGGACAGGCTCCTCGAGGCGATGGAGAGAGGACTTGTACTAAGCTGCCATGATTGTTCGGACGGCGGCCTGGCTGTGGCAGTCGCAGAGATGTGCGTTTCGGGGGATATCGGAGCAGAGATAGATACGCTTCCGAGTGAGATCGACATTAAGCGCATGCTTTATTCGGAGAGCAACTCAAGATGGCTGGCGGAAGTGGATGAAAAAGATGTAGTCTCATTCAAGAACATTATGAAGGACGATGCCGCCGAGATAGGGAAGACAGGCGGAGCATCTTTATCGATCCCCAAGGCAGGCGTAAGCATTCCGGTAAAAAAGATGAGGAAGGCATGGAATGATCCGATATGGTCTATAATGGGAGGTGCGGGCCAATGAGGCCAGAAGAGGTCAATGTCTGTGTCCTCAGAATAGAGGGGACCAATTGCGAGGATGAGATGGCTGACGCGTTCCGCGCTGTCGGAGCGCAGGCTGAGAAGGTCCACCTCAAACAGTTGATCGGAAGGTCACCTACAGAAATGAGAAGGAGCTTAGAGGACTATGATATCTTGGCACTTCCGGGAGGATTCTCTGCGGGAGACTATGTCCGCGCAGGCGCGATATTCGCCGCAAGGATGAAGAGTGCTATCGGCAAAGATATCGAAAGGTTCGTTGAAGACGGAAGACCCGTCCTTGGAGTGTGCAACGGCTTCCAAGTGCTTGTGGAACTCGGATTGCTTCCTTCATTTGATGAGACAATGTCCCCCACAGCGATCGCCGCACTCTACACAAATGATTCCGGAAGATTTGAGTGCAGACCAACGATCCTAAGGAATGACAACAAAGGAAAATGCATCTTCTCGTCATCGATAGAAAAAGGAAAGACACTGATGATGCCGTCTGCGCATGCGGAAGGTAAGCTCATGAGCCGGGACCCGGATTTTATTCAGAAGCTTGAGGATAATGATCAGATCGTGTTTAGATATGTCAGGGAGAACGGAAGCAAAGCAGAGTATCCTTGGAATCCGAACGGCTCGGAATCCGATATTGCGGGAATATGCAACCCTGCCGGAAATGTCATGGGAATGATGCCGCATCCGGAGAGAGTGATATCTAGATTCACTCACCCTGACTGGACAAGGAATTGTCCATCAGAAGAGGGGGACGGCCTGCCTATATTCCGATCGGTGATAGAAAAATTAAGATGATCAGACCTTTACCTTGATCTCGATGCGGTCGCCATTTCCTATGCTGAGCGTTCTTCTCAGGTGATACTGGCAAACAATTTCGATCACATTCTCGTAATGTGATCTGTCCGGCATGATGATCGCGCAATCAATACTCTTTATCTTCGCCTTATGTGCGATCGCCCGGCCGAAGGACCGGCCCTCCTGAGTGAAACCCTGTATCGTCTCTCCGGGGCTGCTTCGAATGACATCCAATTTGCCAACATCCTCTCTGTCGATAACAACGTTGAGCGTTCCCTCATAAGGCCGGAATCCGAGTTTTTCTTCAAATTGAGTCATATATTCAATCTGGCACACGTAATATTTGCCCTCTCCCATTCCCTCGGCTACAACCCCTCGAATGGTTATCTGGTCGTTGATCTCGAATATCCTTCTGTATTCGCTGTACTCTTGTTTGAGTTCATCCATCCCTTTAGGGGTAAGCTTAATGCGCTGTTTTCTCGCACCTAAATCCCTTATTATGAGTTTTTCGTCGAGAAGTTCCAAAATCCTCTTAGATGCGGACTGCTGGCTCATTTCCAGAGCATCGCCCAATTCTCTTGAAGATAATACAACGTAATCCTCTATACCCCCAAGTAGTGCAATCTTCCTCAGAGCAAACGCATACTTCGAGTCCATAACCAGAAATAGAGTACATAGAATTTATAGATACCCAATTAGATACAAATCTCTGAATAAAATTTACGCCTTTTTTTGTATCTTGTTAAACAAAATAGGATAAAAAGCCCCATGGGGGCTATGTTTAGAATCTCATTCTGTTCGCCCAGGTCTTGGAGGACGGCAGGGCGAGACTCATGACGATCAATGCACCGATCACTACCAAAATTATGCCGGCGTAAAGGTCCATTGCACTGAATATGACCGAGCATCCTACACAGCTGATCGTCAGAAATGTCATGAGCAACAATACGCTCCAGGACCACTGCCCGTTTCTGGCGAGTCCGCCGGCCAAGGCAAAGAACATAATGGCGGCAAGCATGTACACACCCATCGCAGACAGTGCGCTGTTGTCAGCTGTAAAGAAAATGGCCAGACAGAAAATGCTGATAACTCCTCCAAGGAATCCGAGCGCACTGCCCATCTTGACAATTCTGGGTACTTTCTCCATTTTATTGCACCTTTCCTATTATCCCCATTATTCTAATTAACCCTTCCTGCTTGACACGATCATATTCACGCTTTCCGAGACGAACCAGACCATCCCAAGGATTATGCCGTACGCTTCAAGCCCGGCAAGATCATAGGCGAAGTACATGGCCGTCACCATGAAGATTATCACAATACCCAATCCGGCGAAGACCTTCCTATCAGCGGCCCAGTTCCCCGCGGTAATTGAGATCGCAGCCAGGAGCATGAGCAATGCCGCGGCCACTGCAATGAGGTTGTGTATGTTGCCGTCATCCGGTGTGAACACGCCGACGAGGGCCAGAGCAACGCCGCCTAAGAAGAGAAGGATCCCGCCCAGGCAATGTCCTGCATTCTTTCCGTATACTGCGCGTCCGATACCGAAGATCGCTATGAGTATGCCTGCGATCCTGCAGCCGTAGTTGAAATAGAGGCCCGCATCCGTGCTTGAGTTGAAATCGCAGAGCACATTGACGCCGAACTGCCAAGTCGAATCGACAGCTTCTGCACTCATCCATGCAATAATGAACACCGCAACACCGATCAATCCGGCCCAAGCGAATGCGGTGCTGTGGTCTTTTGAGGTTTTCATAACCCTGAACATGCTTATCTTTTAATTATACTTACGCAGAGTGGTAAAGGCCCCAATTGTCAAAAAAGCAATTTTATAAATGTATCAGCAAGATATCATGACGATCTTATGAGGAACATCTATTTTGTAGGCACCGCGGGAAGCGGCAAGAGCACCCTAGTAGGAACATTCAAGCAGTGGCTTGATGACAACGGGATCGATGCGATAACGCTGAATCTCGATCCCGGGACAGACAAACTCGCCTACAGCGCAGATATCGACATAAGAGAGTGGATATCCCTCGGAGAGGTAATGGACGAATACTCCCTCGGGCCGAACGGTGCGCAGATCGTCGCCGCGGACCTTATGGCGATGAACATACACAAACTTACGTCGGTGCTCAACGAGTACAAAACGAAGTACGTCCTCATCGATACGCCTGGGCAGCTTGAGCTGTTCGCCTTCAGGGAATCTTCTAACATGATAGTCAATGCGTTGGGCAAGGACAGATCCATGATAGCATATCTGTCCGATCCGATGCTGTGCAAAAGGCCTAACGGATTCGTTTCATCGATGATGCTTTCTGCACTGGTTCAATTCAGGCTGCAGCTTCCGATGATAAATCTGCTTTCCAAGATGGATACTCTGTCGGAGGAGGAAAGCGACAGGATGATGGACTGGTTCGAAAACCCAGACACCCTTTATGGAGATTTCCTGGATGAGGATTCCGATCCCCAGACGGTGGTCGGAATGGAGCTTTTCAAGGCTCTTGAGAGCACAGGGGTATTCGGAGGAATAAGAGGGGTATCGGCAGAAGAAGGGACAGGATTAGAAGAGATATACGCATACGCTCAGCTCGCGTTCTTCGGCGGAGAGGATGCGGAAAGAGATTAAAAAAGGGGTTTTATCCGAACATATATGCCGGAACGCTCTTTACCTTGTTCCTTCCGGCTTCCATGACCTTTTCCTTAGCCAATACAAAGTCCCGCTCGGTGACAGTGTCCCTGCCGTCGCGTATCGCGAGCATTCCTGCTTCTGTGCAGATGCTTTTGATCTCCGCTCCGGAGGCGGTATCCGTCATCTCCGCGAGTTTCCTCGGTTTGATGCCTTTGTCTATGCTCATGCGGGACATGTGTATCCCGAATATGTGGGCCCTGCCGTCCACATCCGGAAGGCCTATCTCGATGATACGGTCGAACCTTCCCGGCCTGAGGAGCGCATCATCCAGGATATCTGGTCTGTTCGTTGCGCCGATTATTTTCACATCGCTTGTGGGCGTGAACCCATCGAGCTCGGCCAGCAGCTGCATGAGCGTCCTCTGGACCTCTCTGTCGCCGGATGTGGCGACATCCATTCTCTTTGCGCCCACGGAGTCCAGCTCGTCAATGAATATTATGCTTGGAGCTTTCTCTTTTGCAAGGTCGAACAACTCGCGGACAAGTCTGGCACCCTCTCCGATATATTTCTGGACAAGTTCGGAACCCACGAACCTTATGAAGGTGGCATCCGTTGCGTTGGCAACCGCTTTTGCCATGAGCGTCTTACCTGTTCCAGGCGGACCGACCAGAAGCACGCCCTTCGGAGGCTCTATGCCGATCTTTGCGTACAGCTCAGGCCTAAGCAGAGGGTCTTCGACAGCCTCACGTAATTCCAGCATCTGTTTGTCCAGACCGCCGATGTCCTTGTAAGTGATGTCCGGTTTCTCCAAGATCTCTGCGCCCGTGACAACCGGATCAAGTGGCAGCGGCAGTACGTTCATGACCGCAAGCGTCTGCTTGTTCAAGGTCACTCTGGCACCCGGCGTGAGATCCTCGATCGGTATGTATTCCGATACGGAAACGACGAAATCAGGGCCGGTGGAGCTTTTGACAACGACACGGTTGTCCGGAAGGACATCGCGCAGCGAGCCTATGATGAGAGGCGGGCTTTTCAGTCTCTCCAACTCAGCCCTTATCCTGCTGTGGTCCTTCTGCAATCTGAATAGTTCCCCCTCCGAAAAACGTTTGTCGTTCTCGGCGGTCTGAAGATCTTCCATCAGTCTGATGTTCCTCTCCTCGAGCGTTATGATCTTTGCCTTCAGCTCGTCCATCTGATTCTTATTGATGCCTGTCCTCGGCCCTTCTAGAGTTTCATCCATTAAGCTACCATCCTAGGTCATGTGTTACATCTCTTTATTACTTTTTCTCGTACTTACCATCAATTTAATATTGACCATATCAATCACGTATACGATGATCTGCGAAATGTGTGGGAAGGAAGTTCCCATTACGAAACCCATGATGGTCGAGGGCAGCAAATTGAATCTTTGTCAGAACTGTGCCAGGTTCGGAGACGAGTATAAGGAGACAAATTCATCCCCTGGCACTCCGGTCCCGAAATCGGTGATAGAGGGCAGACTCCAAAGAAGAGAAAGGAGGATGCAGACCAGAGACATCTATTCGTCCACCACAAGGGAACTGATAGATGATTACGGAGCAGTAATAAGGAATGCCAGAGAAGCGAAGGGGCTGGATCTGGATGATTTCTCGAAGTCGATATTCGAGAGGAAAGGCACCATCGCAAGGATAGAGGCGAACGACCTTGTTCCGGATGACAAACTGATAACCAAGCTCGAGAAAGCGCTCGACATCTGTTTGAAGGAAGATGTGCAGTCCGGAGGCCAGGCCGGAGTCGGCGGCAAAAAATCAGAGAGCATGACCCTGAGCAACTTCATAAAAAAAGAATGATCACCTGCTGAGAACAGAGGAACGCACATCATTCATGAGATGTGTCACATCCGCCCCTCTTTCTCTCAGGATCATTATCGCGGCCACTTCAACATCGACATCCATTCTTTTACTTACTTTGTTGCATTCCGATATGAATGCACCTTTTTCAAGTCCGGAATCCAATGCTTTTTGGACGAGTAGGGGCAATATGCTGGGAGAGTTGCCGTCATTTTTGGCGGCAGGTCGTCCAGAGGCATTGTCCTTTAAGCTTTTTATCAGCCCTTCCGAAGGCCGGTATGCGACCGGCACATCCACCGAGGAAGTATCTATCTGCGGTCTGAGAAATTCGCCGCTTTTTGACATAAGCCCTTTACCGATGAGGGTTTTCATAAGCGCATCCGCATCCTTGGCCTGCATCCACCTGAGATCAAGCGATACATACATCGTGAACTCCTTCTCAGTGAGGACATCCTTGCCTTTGTTAAGGAACAGCGCGGCCAAGCAGATCTCCAGCTCATTGGGCATAATGCGCCAATTACGGTCGGTGTAAAAATACCTTATCATCGCGCGCCCGTTGTATGTTTACGTACTAACAAATAAAAATATAGGACGGACCGAACTGTCAGAAAGGTTTATAATGGTCATCATAATAACATGGCATCCTGTATGGTGAACAAAATGATGTACACTAGGTTTGAGAAAGCAAGGATCATAGGCGCAAGGGCGCTTCAGATATCGTACGGTGCTCCGGTCCTCATTGATTATCCGGAAGACATGCTGGACCCTATAGACATCGCCATGCTTGAGTATGGGAAGGACCTCATACCTATCACAGTAGTCAGGAATTAATCGAGGAATCACAATGAGCGAAGAGGAGAACGTAACCGTAAACACCGATCTGCTGGTCGCAGAGGACCTGTATCTCACGTCGGGTGTGCACATCGGAACGCAGCAGAAAAGCGCAGACATGAAGGACTTCATCTACAAGGTCAGGCAGGATGGGCTGTATGTGCTGGATGTCAAAAAGACGGATGACAGGATAAGGGCGACGGCAAGTTTCCTTGCCAAGTATGACCCGAAAAGGATCCTCGTCGTTTCTGCAAGACAGTATGGGCAGAGGCCTGCGAGAGAGTTCTCCAAGGCCATAGGCGCACCCGCATTTGCCGGAAGGTTCGTGCCGGGCACACTCACCAACCCCTCCAATGACGGATTCATTGAGCCAGAGATTTTGATGGTGACAGATCCAGCGGCGGACAAACAGGCGCTCAACGAAGCCCTCAACCTCGGGATACCGATAATCGCACTCTGCGATGCGAACAACGAGACCAGAAATGTCGATCTTGTTCTCCCAACCAACAACAAAGGAAGGAGAGCGCTCGCATGCATCTACTGGCTCCTTACGAGGGAGGTCCTTTTCGCCAGAGGCGACATAAAGGACCGCGCAGATTTCCAGATGGAGATCGAAGATTTCGAAGCCAAACTCTGAATGAGTTTGGTCAAATCTTTTTCAAATACCTTTCACTGCGTCCCGACGGACGCAGACACTTTCTCAATCACCGCACTTTTACTTTCTCCGCTCACGGCAATTGCAAACCCAACAACAAAAATATTGCAAACTCTACATTGAAAACATTGCAAACTCTGTTTTTGTGTGAAACGAGACTGCAAAAAGAATATTTTAAGAGGTTTTTGACGAAAAACCATTGTTTATCGCAACAGATGAAGCACCAGGGAACCATGAATTTGGTAGCGGAAAAAATGAATCTTCCAGTCAGCCTCAGAAAACCATTTACTCTCTCACACATATTTTCGTTTATGAGATACCCAGCCGTGGCAGGCAGATTCTATCCCGCAGACAAAGGCGAACTGCTTGTGGATATCGAAAGCTGTTTTCTTCATGAGATCGGCCCAGGGCTTCCCCAACATACCGGCGGCGAAAGAATGATCTCTGCGGCGATCGCACCGCACGCCGGGTACATGGCGTCTGGTATGAACGCCGCCTATACGTATAGAAAGATCGCGGAGGATGGATTGCCGGAGGCATATATCCTGATCGGGCCGGACCATCACGGCGTGCCGTACCGAATGGTCATGTGCGATGAGGATTTCCTTACTCCGCTAGGACCATGCAAGATACATAAGGAAATAGCCGCAAAGCTCAAAGAGATGATACCCTGCGATTGCTCTGCGCACAAATATGAGCACTCGATCGAGGTGCAGCTGCCATTCATACAATTCATCGACAAAGATCCAAAGATCGTACCCATCATAATGGGGGATCAAAGCAAAGCGTCCGCCGAAAGGCTGTCAGCATACATTAAAGAAGCATGCAAAGGCAGGGATGTGATCATCATCGCTTCCAGCGACATGGCTCACTACATACCAAAAGAGGACGCGGAGAGACTGAACTCAATGGTGCTTGAAAGGATCAGGGCCAAGGACGTCGACGGTATGTATTCGGTCGTGGAGGAGAACAGGATATCCGTCTGCGGGTACGGCCCGATGGCAACAGCGATCCTGGAGTCCGAACCGTCCAGAATAGAGATATTGAAATATTCTGATTCATGGGACTCGTTGGAATACGACATACGTGCGGTCGTCGGATACTGTTCCGCCGTGATGTATAAATAAAAAAAGCGGGGCACAGCCCCGTAAGTACTTTCAGATGCGTTTCAGGTATCTCAGATTGGGTTCGTACACCAGTCCTTTGTCCATAAGGACATTGGAGATCTCCTCAAGCTCCATGCTTGATATCCCCTCGGATTCCGCTCTTCTCTCGAGCTCGTCCCTGGGAGCGCCTTTTCCGTCGGTGTCCAGTTCTTCCAGGAGGGAAAGGATGATGTCCTCCATGTCCGCATTGCTGTGGTTGGTCGATCCCGGCTCTATATCGATCTCATCCGGCACATCCGCCATGTCCTCAGGAAGTCCGAGGTCTATGTTCTTGTCCGGGAGTATCGTCCGAAGAGCGGTCTGTATGGATTTGAGATATGTGGTCGAGTTCGGAACATCATACTGGTCCAAAGCGATCATTATCCCTTTCGCATCCTTCTCGCTGAATCCTCTGTCTATAAGCGCCTTCTCGGAAAGCCCCTCGACGGAAGTGGCTTTTTTCACCCTGTTCAGTCTGTCCCATGTGGATTTGGCTGCCTCAAGGATCCACTGCGCCCTGATCTCTTCCGTAATCTTCACGACGGATTCCGGCCTTATGGAAACGAATATCCTTTCCTCGTCGGTCGTATATGTCCGAACCTTCCCTACGACGGCGACGAACGTCGGCGTCTCTATGTCTGCCATCGCTGCGGCAGCTTCAGGCTGATATCTTCCGACATTGATGAAGAAATTCCCGCTGGCAAGATCTTGTATCCTTCCTCTCCACATCGGTTCGTCATCGGTCCCGACATTCTCTTTTTCTGTCAGAACTCCCGCGATGAGCACTCTGTTGACCATCGCTCCGAGTCTGGTAACAATGTATGAAGGGGATTTCTCATCATCGCCCTTTATCTCATAGGTCGCGGTGTTCAGTTCGGATGAGAATATCCTCCATGCTGTCTCTCTTGCGTTCATAAGGCCGCCTCCACTTCATTGTAAAGTTCCTCAGCCTCGGCGGCCACATCCACAGCTTCGATCTTCGCGTTGCTGACGATCATCATCAGCCCGTAATCATCGCTCAGGACATTTCCGCTGACAGTCATCCTTCTCATGATGATCAGTCCCGCCATCTCTCTCGCCACTATCTCGGAGTTCCCTCTCGCTCTTGCCAATCCTTCCGCGGCGGCCAGAGTTATTCCTGTTAACTTTTCGGTATCCTGGCGGTTCACCACAGCGCTTATTGCTCCAGTGCCGTCGTCGAGTATAAGTTTCATTCTCAGGTCGGTGATCGGTTCGACCTTTCCGTGGGTGGTGCACTCTCCGTTAAGCACAGACCTGTTGCAATCCGGACATCTCCAGATGAGGCCGCTTCCCGCTCTCAGATCCACCACGGTGCCGGTCACTGAAATATCGAGGCCGCCCCCGATCGCGAGAATATCCGCGATGGTCTTCTTTGATACGGACACATCTATTTCGCCGAACGAATCGTCAACCCTGCTGACCTCGCACTTGTCGCCGAGGTTCAGCTGGGGGATACCCCTCCAGGCGCGTATGTAGGCATGCTTGACGCAGATAGATTCCCCTTCTTTGAGGCTGTAGTCGTTCCACGCGGAGAATTGGATCTTGCCGGAATCGTCAGCGATTATTCCGGAATACACTGTCTTTGCTTCTCCTTTCACAGTTATGTTCCTCTGTTCGACCGACATTATGCGGCCCGTAACGGTCACGTCCCCGATGCCTTCCTTGATGTTACCGATCTTCACTTCGGTGGATTCGGCGGTTATGGTCCGCTCGGGAACATCGACGCGCACTCCCTCGGCCTTATCTACCTTGCCGCGCGAGCCAAGGTTGACCTGCACGCGTTCATTCCACAGTTTTGTATATGCATTCTTGAAAAGATAGACAGTCCCCTTCTCCAGTTCCACATTCTCCCCCTCCCATATTGTGAAAGGAGCGGTACCTGTCTCATCCCCTAATATCCCCGAGACTATGGTCTTCGGAGTACCTCTGACGGTTATTTGTTTCTTGTCCACAAAAACGGCCTTTGCCGTGATGTCGACATTCATCTCAGTGCCTTTCAGCTCAGATATCTTTTTAGACAGTGTATCTGCGGTCATGAAAGAGGAGGAGCTGTCTGCACCGTACTTCCTCTTGATCCCCCTTTTGGCCGCTTCCGGAGTAACGCGGTATTCGTTGAGATATGTGTTCAGTTCTTTCATCAGTTGGGCGTCATCTATTTTTCCGTCCAGTTCTTTTTTCAGTTCTTCAAAATGGGATTTCAGTTCTTCTTCGTTCATTGTATCGGCCTCTTTGCTTTTCTTTGAGGTGATTCATAGTACCTTTTGCATGGTATAAAAGGTATCACTAGGGGTGTCCGAAAGTACGGGATCTCTAGCGCAGTACTTCTTTTGGGAGCATCGCAGGACCGATCAATGGGATCGATATGCAACAGCCCTCAACGGGCGACAGAGCCATATTTGCAATAAAGTAGCATAATAACATTTAAAAGTGCGAACACAATAAGAGGATATGGTTCCCAAGAAGAGGATAGAAGAGATCCTCGACGGATATGATGTCAGCGATATAACGATTGCAACGCTGTGTTCGCACTCCTCGTTACAGATTTTTCACGGAGCACGTAAGATGGGCTTCAAGACCTTGGGATTGACCACAAAAGACAATACAAGGCACTACGACGCTTTCCCTCTGGCAAAGCCGAACGAGATAATAAAATACTCCGACTTTGACGAGATGACAGAGAGGAGCGGAGAACTTCTCGATAAGAACACGGTAATTATACCGCACGGCTCATTTGTGGAATACATGGGTGTGCAGAGGTTCGAGGAATATGAAGTGCCATCCTACGGGAACAGAGCGGTCCTTCAGTGGGAGTCCAACAGAGAGAGGCAGAGAACCTGGCTCACTTCCGCAGGCGTCCCGATGCCAAGGCTCGTTACCGATGCGAGAGAGATAAACGAAGCGGTCATGGTAAAGTACCACGGAGCCAAAGGAGGCCGCGGGTTCTTCATAGCCAAGGACTACCCCGACTTCAAGATGGCCATCGATAACTCTCAGCCGTATACGATACAGGAGTACTGCATGGGGACCAGGTACTATCTCCATTATTTCTACGACCCCCTGAAAAAAGATGGTTACATGTGCAAGCAGGGAGGGTCTCTGGAACTTCTCTCCATCGACCGCAGGGACGAGAGCAACATCGACGAGATGTACAAGCTTGGATCCATCGAGGACGCGAAGAGGCGCGGTCTTTATCCGTCGTTCGTTGTCACAGGGAACACACCGGTCGTGATAAGGGAATCTCTTTTGCCGAAAGCATTCGAGATGGGAGAGAACGCCGTCAACCGTGCGTATGAGTTGTTCGGCGGGATGTGGGGGCCGTTCTGTTTGGAGACAGTTGTGACAGATAAGCTGGAATTCAAGGTATTCGAGATATCCACAAGGATCGTTGCCGGAACCAACCCGTTCATCTCAGGATCCCCGTACGCAGATCTGATATATCCAGGCCTGAGCACAGGCGGCAGGATGGCCATGGAGATAAGGGACGCCGCGGCAACAGGCAACATCAAGGTCCTTATGAGCTGAGGGCCACAATAAAGGATAATATAGTAAAACTCACTGAGGGTCATCGATGGCGGCAAAAAAGCTTTCAAAGGTTCCAGAAGAAGCGAAAACGAAAAAAGGTGAGAAACCAGCAGTGGTTGAAAAAAAGCTTTCAAAGGTTCCGGAAGAGGCGAAAACAAAAAAAGGAGACAAGCCGGCAACGGCTGCAAAAAGGCTTTCCGGAGTTCCTGCATCAGGTACGGTAGCGCTCTCCAATCTTGTGAGTCAGATGAAGTCGATGGGCATAGACATTGTTTCTTTCTCTATGGGAGAACCGGACTTCGTTACGCCTGAGAACATCATAGAAGCGTGCAAAGAATCGCTTGACAAAGGGTTCACGCATTACACCCCCTCGGCCGGCATACCTGAGCTGAGGAAGGCCATAGCGGCCAAAGCATTCTCCGACAACAGGATACCGTGCACGGCAAAGAATGTACTTGTCACTCCGTGCAAACATGCGATCTTCATGTCCGCTCTGGCATTTCTTGATCCCGGGGACGAGGTCATACTCCCGGATCCGAGCTGGGTCTCATATGAGGCATGCATAAAGCTCGCCGGTGCGAAACCAGTCTACATTCCAACAAAGTTCGACGATAATTTCATCATCGACCCGAGTCACATCTCGGCGGCGATAACCCCCAAGACCAAGATGATCATACTGAACTCCCCGTCGAACCCCACCGGCAGCGTCATACCGTGCGAAACGATCAAAGATATCTCAAGGATCGCGATAGAGCACAACCTGACCGTGCTTTCAGATGAGATATACGAAAGCATAATCTACGAGGGGAAACACCACTCCATGGCCGCATTGCCAGAAATGTTCGAGAGGACCATCACGATATCAGGTCTATCCAAGACATACGCCATGACGGGCTGGAGGCTTGGATGGGCGATCGCATCAGAGAAGAGTATCAAAGAGTTGGACAAACTCCAAACACACTCCATCTCATGCTGTGTGTCGTTCACACAGCCGGCCGCTGTGGAAGCCATAACCGGACCGCAGAAAGAGAAAGATAACATGGTGAAAGAGTTCAGGAAGCGCCGCGATCTGGCGGTAGACCTCATCAGGGACATCAAAGGCTTGGATGTCAACGTTCCGAAGGGCGCATTCTATCTGTTCCCGAAGTATGATTCAAAGGTCAAATCCGAAGTGCTTTGCACCAAGATGCTCGAAGAGGCGCATGTGGCAGTGACACCCGGGTCGGCATTCGGACCTTGCGGCGAAGGGTTCTTCAGGCTGTCATACGCAGCAAGCGAGGATCAGATAAGAGAAGGGATGTCACGGATCAAGAAATTCATGAACAACCTTTGAAAAGATATATGATCTGTCAACCTTCTAAATCCCATTTTTAACTCCCTTCATGGCTTTAATCGGCAAGGGGGTTTTATATGCATTTGACCATTAGAAAGATAGTATGTTTGACTATGACGAAGCTGAGAGGGTCATCGAGATGGCGAAGCAAAAGATAGACTCCAGCCTGATAATCGTCTTTGGTTCAGTGGCAAACAGAACCGCAGGAGACGACAGCGATTTGGATATGATCGTTGTGAAAGAGTCAGACGAGAACAGCTTTATTTGCGGTGCCAAAGCGAGATTGGCACTGAAAGATTCCAACATTCCGATTGACATAATTGTCTATACCCAGGAAGAATTCAAGAAAGAGCTGTCGAATAAGTACTCTCTCGCCTACGAAGCGATGGCGACAGGGAAGATAGTTCACGGCTCAGTATGATAAGATCGAGATTCTCAAACATCTGCGGCAGGTCTCTGAGAAACCGCCCACCTAAAGAAGCGTGCGGGCACGTGCGTTATAATAAATATTGGTTAGCAGATAGCGGAGCCATATCGTACCCCGAGGGATAATGTTGAGTAGGAAACTTTTCACAGTAGGGCCAGTGAATGTCGAGCAAGAGGTCCTTCAAGCAATGACCAAGCCAATGATAACGCACAGGTCGAAGGAATACAAGGCACTGCATCAAGGGATCAGCGAAAAGATGAAAAAAGCGCTGGACACAGATATGGACATCCTCATGGTGGGTGGCTCGGCATCGGTGTTCCTGGAAGGAATGATCAGGAACGGAGTAAGGTCGAAGACCCTCGGATTAACGAACGGGTCATTCGGCGACAGGTCCATAGAGATAGCTGAACTCAACGGAAAGGCAGTTGAGAAGGTGCAGGTCGAATCCGGTAAGGCGATCCGCGCCCAGCACATCAAAGGAAAGGTCAAAAACGACATCGAAGCGGTCCATTGGGTAAGCAACGAGTCCTCAACGGGAGTATTCAGCGATTCAATCGAGATCGCCGAAGAGGTAAGAGCCCAGAATCCCGATTCGCTGGTATTCGTTGACGCGGTCACATCGGCATTTGCGATGGATCTGAAATTCAAGAAACTCAACGCAGACGCAGTGGTGTTCGGTACGCAGAAGGCATTGGCGCTCCCTCCCGGACTGGCAATGATGGCCGTTTCGGAGAAACTGCTTGAGAGGGCCAAGACCATACCAAACAGAGGGTTCTACACAGACCTTCTGAAAGTAAAAAAGCAGAATGATGAGAATTACGCCCTAACTACACCGCCCGTATCCTTGATGTATGCTCTGGATTTCCAGCTGGACCGCATTCTTTCGGAAGGGATGCAGGCAAGATACAGAAGGCACAAGGAGATGGCCGACATCGTTGAAGAATGGGCTGCCAAAAAACTTCACGGAACATTCCCGGAAAAGGGATTCCGCTCCAACACGATAAGCGTC
>Ga0123357_10003317_pt1 | contig 18392 bp, 8 predicted proteins | sample TergutEmb28metaG_FD_89873 | JGI IMG/M metagenome (GOLD analysis project Ga0123357, IMG submission 89873) | Embiratermes neotenicus P4 segment gut microbial communities from Petit-Saut dam, French Guiana - Emb289 P4 | ecosystem: Host-associated > Arthropoda: Insects > Digestive system > Gut ...
AACAGTATTGTCTCCAATAAAAATTTTTTGATTTTTGTATTTCTTCCTTTCTCCCCCCCCTTTTCCTTTTTAAAAAAAAAAAATTTAGCGAAAAAAGTGGAAAAAAAAAAAAAAAAAAAATTTTGTTATCCCCCCCCCCCCCCCCCCCCCCGAAAATTGTGCCGTTTGAGACACTGTGCAAAAATAAGGTACAGCCAGACTGGCCACAGATTACAATATAAAACGACGCGTACGCTTTGCATGCTGGATAACTAAGGCTACAAACACACATTCAGAATATGTAACACTTACTGCTTTTCCACTGCAACAATGTTTCCACGAACTCGCCAAACTGTTACGTTGTACGTACGGTATATTGCCTGTCATTGCCCGTCTCGTTTACAACGTCCTTGTTGTGATGTAAGTAAATAACCAAATCCCACTACGGACTTTTTCCTTCACACAGTTTACCAGTTTTCCCACATCCCCTATAACAATAGGAATGAACGACTGTACAACATTGCGATTGAAAACAGAATATTTGATTTCGTCACACTAGTCTGAAGAGTCGTCGTCGCACGAGCAGATCGTATCTACAGCAAAAATACATGCAAGTATGCTTGTTTTGTAGTGCGACCATATCCGACATCCACCGAGGTCGTCCAACTAAATACTCGTCTATAATATGCATACGGTGTGCCCGCGGCCTTAACAAGTATTCCGTACGGACTGTCACAGGCTTACGAAATTTCACATTTTGGGAATTTAACAAGAAAGCAGAGACACAATTTACGCAATTTCAGATGTGCGATATTTTGAAGTTTAAAAGAATGAAATAAAAACATCTTTTTTAATAGGCGCAGAAATATTCCTTGAGGGAATGAAAGCGCATTGAGAAGAAGGCGGACGAAGAAAACTGCTGGGTTTTAGCGCTCACATAATCATTCGTGCTCATACTGCATGACAGGACGCTTGTATTACTGACTGATATTTCGTGCTGTTTTAAGTGTTATTTTGACTCGTTATTTGCAAACAGTCATAAAAATAGCGCCTTAGCGACAAACAGAGGGAAATGCCATCTCTTAAGAGAAGAGATAATAGATTTAGAGCTCAAAATAAAAATTGTAAGGAAGCTTCAAATGAAGCAAAATATAAAGCAGCCCTTGTACAGGCGTGGAATTTCTAGATAATTGGCACATGAATGTGGCAAGGTTGTCAACCCTACATACCTGCCGCCTTTACCTCCCAGGAATTACCGCTGGTACTCATTTCTGTTAGAGGCTGAGTCGACCCCAAGTCAATGAAGTATACCAATGACCCCATCGGAAATCAAGCCCGCGTCTTTCCGGCTTGTAGCGCAGAGCCTTAACCAACTGCGACACGGCGTACACCCAAGCTTGAAAATGGTCGAACTGTAATTTCACTTTCTCCAGAATTCAGTTTAGCTATTTCAGACGCGAAAAATATCTTGAAAGATCGTGTAAACACAATGGAACATGTGGGAAGTTCGGCAATAATTGCAAAGAAGTGCAGGTGCTCTTTTGAAATAGAAACGTTACTAACATTGTGGACGGGGGAATCACATTGAAAAGTGCGCTCAGACTAATAAGGATTCAAGCAAAAGCCAGAAGTCTTTTTGAAGACGTGAAAGTAAATATCAGTGATGCAGAAACGAAGTTCGTGGTTAGTCATCGGTGTGTTTCGTAGATTTAAAGTTGGTGCAAATTTTGATCGTGTGCATCTAAGCGGAAAGGCTGCAGGTTCAGATCAAAGGCAGCAGAATCTTATCCTTAGATTTTCAGGCAAATTATGGAACACGGCTCATCAAAGTAATAATGTGGATGAAAGTAGATCATCATCATCATCATCATCATCATCACCACCATCATCATCGTCATATAACTTGCACGGGTTTAGGCCTCGTGACCTGTTTCAGTCCCATTAAGAGTCGCGAAGTCTTTTGATGAGTCGTTCTTGGCTTCGTTTCTCACATGGTTGATATTTCATCATTCAGTATTGTAGTCTGTCTCTGTCCATCCGTCGAATATATTTTACCCATTTAGTTAAGTAATTTTGCGTTTTCTTTGCAAATGGGTTAATTTTAAGTTCTGATAAAATATCTTCATTGGTTTTGTAATTTTGCCATCTGTTTTTTTGTGCTCCTTATAAATTTCATTTCCTCTGACGTAATCCTATACTTATCCGGTTCTCTAATTGCCCAAGTTCCGCATTCGCATAATAAAGTTGGTAATGCCAAAGTGTCACGACCGTATAACCGTTTCATCTATTCTGGAGGAAATGCCAGAGTATAGCCAGCCTGTCTGGAGGCGGAATGCTAGCAACCCAACCATCAGACTTACCTGTCGAAAGACTAGTAATCTCCCATGGGGAAGTTTTTAATATTTGCTTGTCTCAAGTTCAACTACATTATTCTGAAAAAAAAGTCTGATATAACCTGCACTTCCAAAGAAGAAAAGACAATGGCAGTATTTCAAACAGCGCAAGAAAGGCTACTGTTTTTGCTCTGGGGTAACTCAGACGGAGGTCACAAGTTGAAACCATGGCTGGTTTATTATTCAGGAAATCCCCTTGCACTAAAACAAAGAACAAGGGCACATATTCTATTTATTGCGGATCAAATCCCAAAGCTTGGATCTCAAAAATCCCCCCCCCCCTTTTTTTTGGGGGGGAATGCTTCATAAATTATTTACTTTCCGACGTACAAAAATATTGCCGAGGAAACGACGTTCCGTTGCTGAATTTAATTATCGTCGATAACGCTCCGACCGTGCTGCACATTCAGATGACTTTCAACAAAATATGCCATTCGCGTCTCTTCACACATACATGGTAAGGTGGTACAATTTCGATCATTTCAGACAAAACATGCTTTAATGTGTAAAATACATGAACAAGATGAAGTATCAGTGCTGAAGCCTCTTCTGTGTGCCTTGATGAATGTCCGATTTTTTTCATACGAGATTTTTAATAATATGACTATAAAAATTAGAAAACTCCTTACAGTTGATTGAAAATGTACCTCTGTAAGTACAACTGTGATCATTTGGTGGTACAATTCAGATCAATGGTATCTACCGCAAGTGAATTGCCTCTTACCTTTCACACCAACGCGTACTTCGTGGTACCAGACGTTACATTTCTGGCAACACACCGAGTTACATTTCATAAATTTGGCAGTGTAATAGTTTAAGAAGCAAAAATCACACTTCCAATGCTGGCTGGCGATATTTGTAACAATGAGTCTGTCTTCTGCTCTTGTACCTATGAGATAACTTTGACTACTGGTTGTTCGTTTTGTCGTTTTTGGAAAAGGGCTTCTTTCTTATTTCGGGTTTCTTCCAGATTTTGATCCGAGGTACGGTGACAAACTGACACCATAAAAAAGCCATGCTGCAGTTATGTTTCGTTGGAACATTTTTATTAAAAATTATGATGTAAGACCTAAGGCTAGTGAAGAGTCGTATTCTTGCCCATTTGTATCTGAATGCAGTACAAAAATCCCAATAATGAAAAAATTATAAAATACTGTAGATATAAGTTTTGTTTGTTATTTTCAACACATATCGTGTCCTTCACCTCATTTAAAATATCTGGAAATTTTACAATGCTGGGTTTGGCTTGAACGGAGCCATTCGAATGACCACTTCCTCCCTGCGCAACTGCTAGGCTCTTTTAAACTATGCATTTTTAACATGGACTCCAGTTATTAGTGTCGAGATGAATTTTGTAAAACATTTTTCATTGATCGAAATTTGTACCTACTCTAGAGATGGAAATTTTAACTGAGACAATACAGAAGAAACAACCAAGTAACATACTACGCCAAATGGTGACAGTAACAGTAAAACAGCCTAACCGGGAATCGATTTCTGAAAACGCGGGCGCAAGTAGTTTCACTCTAACCTAGCACTAATGCCCCCAGTTACTAGATAAATTCTGGACAGTCTTATAATAGGGCAAATAGCTAAGCAGCAGCACTCAACTTTCCTCAATAAAATATTGCAACTCTAAAGCACAACCTGTTGTGTGGATGCAATTAACATAGACAATTCAACAAGCTGCTCGCATCACGCCACAACAGCCAGATAAGTACTATCAACATCACAAAGCGAGAAAATTACTTTAATCCTTACACTGATCAGAAATGTACCTATATCGAAAATGTACCACCTTAAAAAAATTCTTCAATCTTCCAACCTATAGATTAGGGGTCATTGCTAACTCTAAAGCCTGTTTTCTTAGAAGAATATTTGGAGGTCGGATTTCAGCTGTACACACTTTTATATATAACCATAGCTGGCCGCATATATAACAGATTCCGCCTTGCGCAAAATTTGATTTCCGCCAAGATTTCTGTAACTTAACCACTGCGTATTACGGATAGTGTATGTGTACAAGAGTAAACTTATTCTCCTAATCTGAGTGTTATCACACAATGTGTTATTGACAAGTAAATAAAACTCATCGCAGCCGAAGGATGTGTATCAACTATTGACAATTACATATTAAAGACGCAATTATATAATTTAATTCGCTATGCACTGTAAGTTATTTTGATGTTATAATCTCTCCGCATTTAACTGGAGACTACAGCGCTTTGTAACAAAACAATAACTATTTCTGCGGACCAATCAAAACTCAACGGACTCATAATTCCTTTATATATATATATATATATATATATATATATATTTCGCACAAGTTATTTACTAAAATACAAATGTTTCACATACACAAAACTAATTTGTGGTTGCCAAAATTTCCCTGTTACCACATTGCCTGTCCAACTACAGCGTGCAATGATCTGAAGGCAAACAATAGGTAAATTGTTCGCTCAGAGCGTGGGCAAATCTGACCCCTCTGCAGGCTTCATAATTGTATCCTCTATGGTGTGCAAGACTAGTTAGTCTCGAGAATAACAGAGGAGAAGGACAGTGGCAAACGGAGGAACACAGAGGCGAAATTGTAGGTCCCTATTTATTAAAGTATAATATGGTGTTCATACGCAATTTACATCAAGTATTCCGTAAATCCCTATACATGTCCTGTAAAGTTTAACGTTGTAGCACTGTCATTATGCGTGTTACAGGCAGAATTCCGACAATACTTACGAACAGAAGCAGAAGAAGATATTATTCACTCGGTACTGTAATGTCCATCTTTACCGAAAAATCCCTATAAACAGCAACACCACTTAGTGCGTACTGCTAATATACAGTTTAATGTTTTAGTACTTGGTTGTCTTTCCAGACCTTTTCGATTTATTGCGGTTGCATATTTCTAATGATGTTTGTTTTCAACAAAATCTCTTACAAATTTCAATGAATTCATTCATATTATTTATAGGTACAGTCTGCCTTCGTACTAACTACATTAACTTAGGAAGGTAAAGGTAAACCAGTCCCGTTATAGGCCCGAGGTGCCCAGAGGGTTCCAGGAAGTTAAAGTTCCCAGATTTCGTGACAATGGCCCAGAATGGTAGTAAGGTTGTCAGCCTTAAGCACCGGCCGCTTTTACCCCCAGGAAATACTCCTGGTACTCATTTCAGTTAGAGGCTGATTCGACTCCAGGGCCATAGTGCGATCGGAAGGATTATATCAATGAAAAATTCCAATGACACCACTTGGAATCGAACCAGCGACCTTCCGATTTGTAGCGCAGCACCTTAACCACTGTGCTACCGCGTTCCCCAACTTAGGAAGGACCTATATAAATGCTTAGGACAAAACCCTTCTTCAGATGTTAAGGCATTACTAGATAATCAGAAATTCCATAAAGTTGATGGATCTCGATGTTTTCTTACCGTATGTAATTATACCGCAAATACTGAGCCACTACAATCTAATCAAAATCCTCCTATCCTAGTTCCTTAACGAAGCGCAGATTATTTTATTTAAATAGTCAGTCCGTACCGCGCAGTAAACACTTTTCATCTCAATTATAAAATCAATTTATTTTATAAGTGGCACATGTCGCTGTTTGTTCTCAGATAAATACAAAATACATAACTACAGTGTGTGCAGAATGTACAATTCTAGAATGTTAAAATCTTATGGTGCATCACGTAACCAGTAGGTTTTAAAAGGTTAAAGTCTATCTTAACACTGTCATCCTCGCAGTGTTGAAGTTCCCAGGTGGTTTCCTTGTTTCAGGTTTCCTAGCAAACATATTTTACATTTCTTTACTTTCCCGCGCGTGAAACGCCCACTTTATTTGGTAATATGTGATGACGAGTACCAATTGTGCAGCTCCTAGAAGTCTTTTTTTATTCCAAACAAAACAAAGGGCGTTTTGCTATCAAACCGGCACAGCATTTGCTTCGTTGCAGGTTGTTGCAAATTTGATAGTAAGTGCAGCTGGGACTCTGGAAGTTCCTATTGTATGTAGGAGAATTGGCACTAGCCTGAACCCTATCCGGCAGGTAAAACCATAAATCGAAACTGAAACTGCGTGGGAAATCTGAATCGTCGCAAATACTGGTAGAAAATAGTAGCAGCAGGAGGCGATTAACAAGGTACACAATAACGGAGAGGTGCTTTTTGCCGTAACGCAAAACATAAAATTACAAACTGCGTTCTATCAAGTGTGGTGGATTTACTTATAGTGGGAATAGCAGGTGTCAAGTATTTATCCCATGTCAAATTTCGGTAAATTCTATTATTCTATTGAAGATTTGTGGTGATTAAATGGAAAGTCCATGCGTCTCGCTACGGGCTGGACGGTCCGGGGATTGAATCCTGGTGGGGACGAGATTTTCCGCACCCATACAGACCGGCCCTGGGGCCCAAGCATTCTCTTATACAATGGGTACCAGGTCTTTCGTGGGAGTAAAGCGGCCGGGGCGTGGCATTGAGCACCCACCCCTATCTAGTGTCGAGGTTAAGGAAAGATTATGGCTATAGCTTTACTCCCTCTTTGCGCCTTCGTGACCTATTCTAGGGTGAAATTTAGCTTTAAATGGAAAGTCCATATTAGGCTGTGTAAGGAATCAATCTGGCTAAAATAGAAATCGTCAAATTTTCAGTAAAATTATCCAGCGTAGAATAACAACTGAATGGCTGGAATTTTAGGTGCTGCTATTGGGTCGCTGACTGACAGACGCTCCTATGGTCTCCGCCCATTTTCTTAAACTGTTTAGATATCCAGCTAGGGTATGTATTGATGATAATAAGAAAGTAATGATTTCCCTTGCGACAAACGGGTACAGTATCTTCGTTAAAATAATACGTTACATAATCACGATCCCATCCCTTCTCAATATTAACATCTGTTAACCGACAGCATTTTATTTTTTGCTATGTGAATTACTATGCTAATATTTATACTGATTTTGAATGTAACAAGTGTGATATAGTAAATAGTTCTACTCAACTACTATTAGCCACAGCATTATTAATTGTGCAATTACGATGATAATAATAATGACGAAATTTCAATTATATGTAACTATATTTGAATAATTACTCTCTTCGGTAAAATTCGAAACCAAAAAAACCTGCGGATAAACCATAAAATGCCAGTATTGTGTCCTGAGTCTCGTCCTTGGTTTATGGTAACGATTTACACTCTGAAATCTACGGTCTTCTACCGGAATGTGACGCCATGTTGCCTCGTAGAAGTTTACCACAGTTTAAGGAAACTTGCTTCCTGCACCTTCATTGCATCGGACAGTTACGCCCCCTCTTCTACCCTCAAGACAGAGAGTAGGTTCCTTAAAAACGAGTTCACATTTATGCTAGAATACACGGCGTCACATCCCAGACGATAACCATCACAATTCATATGTCCTGTACATCTCACGATTTTCACTCTGCCTTGGTCCGCCTTTCCCGTGTTCTGCTTGTGCACTGTTTTTTTCTGAAGCAGTGGTTACTGTAAGTATGTATCGTGTGCGGGGAGGGACGCAGAGGTTTATTTTATGTGTCCTGATCTCGGTAAATGCAAGTAGCGAGACAATATCAAAGTGTTGTGAAAATGAAAAATAAAAGAATGTATTCCAGAATTTATTATTCTCCTATATTCATGATAATATTAACCTCTGTCTCAAATAAGAATATTTTTCAAACGATTTATTAGATTCAGGCCTAGTTATACTGTCACTTTTTGCTGAGTTTTTGCGTCATATGTTAATATGCTTATTTTTGTCCACAATTCAAACCTTGGAGAAAGAATTTCGTGACTTCTTGGAAAAGTTCGGAATTACTTTTTGTGATATTTACATTATCCTCCAACAAAGAGTTGTCTGCAGCATTAACCGTTTGATGCCTGAACGAGTGTGCATTACATATACACATATATATCCCCCCCCCCCCCTACACACACATATTCAGTCCGTACTTCGCGCACTATTAACAAAAGGAGAGTAAAATCTGTGAGTGATTCATTGAAAAATTGGAAAACAATTTGATGTTGAGTGTACGAACACACGGAACACAAATACTGAATAAAATATGCAGATGCCATTAAGAAACATCAATGTTAAACCTGGCGGTTCGTACTCGTACATTTACCAATACGTTTTGGAGGGTTAGACGCACCGGTTGTCACGATTGAAAGTCAATACTTCCGTGTTACGTTGATGACATATTATAGAGCAAAACGAAAATAATCAGAGAGAAAAAGGCGTCCGAACAAAAGTCTTTAAATATTAAATTTATCCTTCATATAATAAAGAAGCTTTCTTTAACTTCCTTTTATCACCATCCTATCCAGTTTTTCTGTAATTCTCGTCTTCTTTGTCTAATAATGGATGATAAAGTCTCATTCCCTTTCAAGCGCTAGCCAGAAACTTCACAGTTATTTCTGAAACTTGCCAAACGTCGCCGAAATTGAATATGCATTAGCTCGGAAGGAAACATTAATTACCTGCGACATCAGACATCAGACGATCAAGAACCTCCTAGACCTGAGTTTAATGCTCAACTAAATCGCCTTCATACCGGAGTATCTAGTTTATAAGACACATTACCTCTGCCTGAGAGAATGTCTTGGTCTACCAGTCTCAAGGAAATTTATCCCTGCCTGTAAACAGTTTCATCAGATGTCCGTTAAATATCAAAGATCTGAACTTTGCACATTGCTGAGTGATAATATATAGTGGTCTTGCACCAGACTATAGAGAGTCAAGTGACAGAGTGGCAGTAAAAATTGGTGCGGGGCTGGGTTCTCATTGCAGTGAAAAGAGCTTAGTTACTGCATCTGGGATGTGGCACCGTGCAGTCTGGTACAGAGTTACAGTATTCTGAAGAAAGCTGGTAAGTTCGTCCCCACTTAGTGTAGAAGGATAAGCCAAATAATAATCATTCTTCGATTTTGAAGACCGACGCAATACATTTTTCTAAAACTTTAGTAACAGTGTACCAGACTGCACGGTGTCCCATAGCAGAAAAAAATAATTTTAAAAGTGAAAGCAGATAGCTTTAATACTGTAAACGGGTTATAGTAATGTTGCTATTGTTGAGTTATAGTAATGTTGCTATTGTTGAGTTATAATAATGTTGTTATTGTTGAATTATAGTAATGTTGTTATTGTTGAGTTATAGTAATGTTGTTATTGTTGAGTTATAGTAATGTTGTTATTGTTGAGTTATAGTAATGTTGCTATTGTTGAGTTTTAGTAATGTTGCTATTGTTGAGTTATAGTAATGTTGCTATTGTTGAGTTATAATAATGTTGTTATTGTTGAGTTATAGTAATGTTATTGTTGAGTTATATTAATGTTGTTATTGTTGAGTTATAGTAATGTTGTTATTGTTGAGTCGGCGCAACCAACGTGCGACTGTTACTGTATGTACTGCGAGGGACGTATCATCTTCTTCAGTTGATTCAGGGCGATGAATATGGTACTGACAAAAACTGGTTGCATAAAATTTTGACATCGTTGCACTTATTGTTTTTTTTTTATCAAATAACGCTTATTAATCATCAGATGAAGTAACTGCCTTTTTAGCCGCGTTCGCAAAATTGCGAAACGCGACTATTCAGTTTGTTATGTGTCCGTCTGTCCGTCCGACCGCCTGTCCGCATGGAACAACTCGGCTCCCACTGGGCGAATTTTCATGAAATTGTGATATTTGGGATTTTTCGAAATTCTGTCGAGAAAATTCAAGTCTCATTAAAGTCGGACAAGAATAATGGGTACTTTACATGAAGACCAATACACATCTTTGATCACATGTCGCTCACTGCTACTTAGAATGAGAAGTATTTCAGAAAAAAAAACTCTAGATAAAATCAAACACATATTTCTACGCACAACAAGTTTTTTTTTCGAAAAAAAAGTACCGTTTTGAGATAATGTGGAAAAATATTGTACACCTGGACAGACCACAGGTGATATAACACAACGCATGCACACTCCATGCTGGATACCTAAGTCTACAAACAAACACTCAGAATATGTAATTCCTATTGCTTTTCCACTGCAACAATGGTTACTGGAACGCGCGCCAATATTATATTATCTGCCTGTCTTGCTATACACAAGATACGAGTACTAGTGTGTTCTCCTCTGTGAAGTTTGCTGTAATGTTCCTTCGTTGTCAGTCTGCAAGGAGTTTCGAAGCTCGAACAAAAAAAAAATGGTGGAGATGCTATCGAGGAACCACCACATGGCTCAATGTGTGAAGTTGAGCACCAGTATTGTGTTCTTCTTTAAATGTTGATTTTTCTACACCACGTATTTACACAATGCTTCACATTTAAGTGCATTTGGAATGGAGTTTCATGTGAAATTCTTGTAGTCACTTACGTCCATTGAAAAATGAATTTTCAACTTGCATTTTAAGATGCCAAAAATGTTAACCACGGATGGTGGGAGCCTGAAGTTACGGAGACAGCTGTCGAAGCAAATGAAAATGGCGACGTTGGTTTACATGGAATCTACTGAATACTCTGTCACAAAATCTATCCTGAAAGGGCACTTAGGTGGGAAGAACTATGCTGCAGTGGGACGCAAACAAGTAAATGGGAGCGTGAGATATATTCCTCCACAAAAAATGATTTAACCGTAATTAGCATGTGGGACAACAAGTGTATAGTATACATATCTTTGATTTACGAAGCCTGTCATTTCAGATTTCTGAATGTAACAATTTTCTTGACATATTTAATAAAGACAAGGAAATCGCTGAAAGGGAAAGGTGCTATGGGCTTACGGGAGGCCATCAATGTCTAAGTTTGCGGTAGCCGCATGCTAAACATGTCTAAGGCAACAGGTTTCAGTAAGAACAGATCAGAAGAATTTGTCAGTGTTCTTGAATAATTGCTAAGGATAAAAACCTTAATGTTCGTAAAATTTATGGCGTAGACAAACTTACTTAACAAAATTTCAGAAGAAATTCGGAAAAGATATGGCGAAAGGAAACACCGCAGTCTAGTTCAGTCTCAAGTTGAGACTGGAAAATAAATAAACAAATCTCTGTTGTGTCCGTGATGCTGTCTGCTGTGTCCGCTCTGCTCTCTTCTATGTCCGCGCTGCTGTCTGCTGTGTCCGTAATATTGTCTGCTGTGTCCTCTGTGCTGTCTGCTGTGTCCGCTCCGCTGTTTGTTATGTCTGTGCTGTTATCTGCTTTGTCCGTGTTGCTATCTACTATTGACATTATATTTTGATACACAAAAGCGCATAAGCATATAAAGACTTCAAAGATGGCCTACTGCCAGACACTGCTTCTGTATTTCCCTCAGAAAGCAATTATAGCTCAAGATTGGTTCCAGAGTAGTTAAATCCTGAAACCGTGAAACCTAAAGACTTGCAGAATATTTTCGTCCTTTTGGATAGTCACTGGAAGCACACCAAAATTTCCGAAGCTGTGCAGTTGGCACGCGCCAGTGGTGTCATAATGCTATCATTGCCAGGTCACGATTTCTACCGGCTCCAACCTTTGGGTGTGGGTTTCTTGAGGCCCGCGAACTCACATTACGAAGCAAAAAAAGTACGAAATGGTAGCGAGGGATTCCCGGGAGATAAGTCAGTCAGGAAAATGCGAGAATGTTGTTTTTCTTTTAAGTACTGCTATTTACTTCAACAGCAACTTTTCTTTATTTATAGAATGAATAATCCCGTAGCTTGTTCTGTACAACTAGCTGCGAATTTGTCACAACATGAAGCATGAACACATCGAGCTTCTTCACAGAGAATGAGGTACTGGTACACATCCCTGCTATTCCTTGTGGAAAATATGGCGCTATATTCAGTAGTAAGAGAAACACGGGGCCAGAAAGTATTTCATAAGATATATGAACTACGAGCAATTCCGTCTCTTTTCAAATTAACCTAGAAGAGGTTGGAAAAAAAAAATCTGAAATTCGTACTGGAAATTTAAAACAGAAACAAGAGAATTGAATGGAAGGGCCGTCCGATGTTCTGGTGACTGGTATTTCCGTGAAACATGCGAGAGGATGGAGCGGGGAACAAAATCCACTACAGTTGTTGTAAGAAATGGACTCACGAGCATTGGGCTGGGGTAAAGAGCGACTGAAACTGCATAATTTTTAATGGCATGTATTTTTAGCGTCACTTTTCCAAAATTTAATCTTTGAATTTATATCTAGAAGTCTAGAGAGCTTCTTCGCAAATTATGCCCCCAATTAGTTACGAATACGTCACGAAACGAGACCTGCAGTTTGTGTCATGTTACAGAATGTCAAGAAGCGCATTATCTTGACATTCACGCCACAATATACACCGCATGTAGTTATCTCGATGTTAGTTGCAGATTTTTGTGTACGCATATCGCAACAGTAAACATATGCAGGGTTATTCGAAATGAGTGTCGGGGTTTTAACAACTTGTCATACACAATACACTTGAAATAGGAGTATATGTATTTTTTATTTAATAAAACAACACTTCAAGTTTTTGTTACATACCTTACAGGTGCTCTATATGTGCACCCTTTGTGATTCTACAAACATCAACACGATAAAGAAATGTAAGCATACAAAACCCATTCTCACTGCAGTTCGCCTCCAACTTAGTAAACTGCGCTTCACGCGGAGAAATACATAAGTACTGCATACCACACATCATAAAAGAAAACTAAGTGAATTTCTAGATCCATCGGTGCAACTACATACTGCTATCTCAAGTGTATTGTGTATGACAAGTTGTTAAAACCCCGACAATCATTTAGAATAACCCTGTGTATTCCACTCTAACACCAATGCACCTGCATGTCTGTCGGAACGCGTTTTAGTACACCGTACCATCTTCAGGCGAAAATTTTGCTCAGTAACTTACAGGACTGCCTTGTCATAAACACACTACATTTGTTAAAATCCGCATTAATTACAATTCAAAGAATAAAATGACAGAGACCAACAGCACGCACAGCAGTCTGTCTGATCCACTGTGCATATCATGTCATATGAATCCTGATGACATAGCCAGTTTCAGTTGACCATCATCAGATCATCTTTACAAACCTTAGAATGAGGTGTACGTAGTGCGTGTAGCATTCATGTAATATGGGATCCCATGAAACTTACAAACTGTATTGAAATATTAATATAGTATAAAACAACTGGTTTTTAGGCTGTGATATATCAACATGTTGTGTAGAATTACACAAAACTGTGATATATCACAGCCTTGTAATTGTAATACTATTACAAAATATTTTGATATATTACAGCCTTGTAATTGTAATACTATTACAAAACATTTTGATATATCAAAGCCTTGTAATTTTAATACTATTACAAAACATTTTGATATATTACAGCCTTGTAATTGTAATACTATTACAAAACATTTTGATATATCACAGCCTTGTAATTGTAATACTATTACAAAATATTTGGATATATCACAACCTTGTAATTGTAATACTGTTACAAAACATTTTGATATATCACAGCCTTGTAATTGTAATACTATTACAAAATATTTTGATATATTACAGCCTTGTAATTGTAATACTATTACAAAATATTTTGATATATCACAACCTTGTAATTGTAATACTATTACAAAACATGCTGATATAACACAGCCTTGTAATTTTAATACTATTACGAAGCATTGTGATATATCACAGCCTAAAATCCAGTCATTTTACACTGTTGTAATATTTTAATGCATTTTGTAAGTTTCACAGGGTCCCATACTACATGAATGCTATTTGCACTTCATTCTAAGTTTTGTGAAGATTGTCTGATGACGATCAATTGACCAAAGTATGTTATCAAGGTAAAAATAAAAACAAAAACATATACTGTTGTGTTTGACTGAAACCTGAAGCCGCTTGTTTTCTTTTAGACAGAAGGATAGTATAACTGGCAGTCCAGAGTTCGATTCCACGGCATGTCGAACCCAGATGAGGATACAGTTTAGTGACGTTTATATCATTCCTAGAAATAAATTTTACATGTTGAAAGAAACACAGTTTTATCAGGGAAAAGCTCAAGAGAGTTGCAATTCAGCAGAAAGTCCCCACGAAGGAAAAGTGACATGTTCAGGTTACACTTGTCAACGTCACCATTTCTTTTCGGGGCCTGAAAAGTTGCAGAGGAAGTGAGACACTGCACAAACTCGTACATCTCGACTGGACGGAAATGCGACCGCGTGTGAACTTTAGGTATGTTGCAGGGAAAAATGTAGAGACGCTGCTTTGTCAACCGTCGGACTAATGGGATTTCAATAATTTAGGCGAAAATAAGAACCCAGCCAAAATTACGAAGAACAGAGTCTGTACAGCCAGTCAGCTTAGGTTATTTTAATTTATTGTCTTTGCATAGATAGCTAGAAAGCTACAATACGGTATCAGCGCAAAACATAATTCTCTCTGCATCGTCTTGTGCAAGCATTTAACGATACCGACAAAAATTTGTTGTGTTTTGCGAATGCGAGCAGCAGCAATGCACGGAATTACTGATCAGTACGTGCGCCTGTTAGTGAATTACAGTGGGATTATGTGCTACGGGGGGAGCCCAGGAATACGGAGTAGAGGCAAACACAAATAACATAGAATAGAATTAAAGGGAACAATGAAGTGAGATATTTTGAAACAGATCTGTGGAAGTGAACTTGTTGGAAGAGTGCTCTGCACGTAGCAGCGGCGCTGAAATTCTTTGTATGAAGCTAGCGCCAAGCGACTGTGCAGCTAATTACCTCCTAATTACTTCACCCATCACTCCCATTACCTGACAATCAGTTCACCGCAGTAAACTGTGCAGAATCTTCATTAAACCTTTTATGTTCTAAGCTTTAGGCAATACAACTCCATCTTCCCATGTGGATTCTCCTGAAGAGAAAAAGAAGAAACTATGGAGCCCAATGTAGGAAGCGGAGGAACGAGCTGGTGTTCCGAGATTAGAGGGAATGGGGTTGAGCAGGTACTGTGGTAAAATAAATAACATGAGTGAAAAGTTTCATAACCGAAGGTAACATTAGAGTTAAAGCTAACAGATGAAGGCCAAATTCTTAAATTAATTCTCATACGTTGATTCCATGTGTGGAAGCAAATTTAGCACCACGTTACAGGTTCGAAGAAAGATTCAGTAACCAAAAGTTTAAAAGAAACTGCCATGTAATGAACGTTCGCAGAACTGCGGGGTAGAAAGTGGTAGAATGCGAACCAAGGACGTTTTAATATTAAGCAACAGTTTTTTAATTGAAATTATAACATTTTTTCCAGCCGCCTACGTACGTTTATACGTCTTGCATAAAAGGTATAAAAAAGGAGAAACAAAATAACTTTGTGTGTAACACTTTTCTGTCTCTCAGTTCAGAACTGATTAGTCAAAACCAAATGCTTTTCATGTGTAGGTTCGAGTCCGCAGATGCAGTGAAGGCAAACGTGACGGAGGTCATGAATAAGCTATCAGAAGACGACCTGCAGCACTACTTCCAACAGTGTAAGATCCGCATGGAGCGGTGTAGGGATCGGGGAGGGGAGTACACTGAGTGTGATAACATTTATATTCTGTAATTTTTTAATAAAAATGTTTTAACATCAGTCCGGTTATTTTATAGACACACCACGTAGTACACCATTCGGGTGGCTGTGTAGTGTGTTAATACTTAGTGTTTTATCATGTACAGTTTACATACTTCAAAATTTAATTAACCTAGTGAAAACATAACTTTAACATACAACTTGCAATAACAAAAACTATCGTCACCGCAATAATAATACAAGGTGGTTCAAATATGGCCGGGACTGACTGCGGCTTCTTCACACACAAATCAGTCCCGGTCATATTTGAACCACCTTGTAATAATAATAATAATAATAATAATAATATTCAACGCCATGAACGCAGTAAGGCAAACACTAATTCAAAAATTAAAAGAAAAGCAAAGGTCGTGGAATAATTAGAAGATTCAAGAGCGAACAGCGACACAAAAGAGGAAGGCGTACAAAACACAAAGGCATGATTAAGAGAATCCTTAAAGAAAAAAAAACTGGAAAACAAAGCAAAGCATGGCCAGTATATTATAAGTGTAGCTAGACAGCTAGTTGGTGAAGAAGACGCGTTCCTATGACTGACGAGGGGAGACCTGAAAGGAGAAATTGAATGTGAAATAACTGCAGCACCGGATAAGGCGTTATCATGTGACAAAAATACTAAGAACAGAAACAGATAAAATATGCAGATTATTTCAACAATTTAACGCGACACTAAATATATAATTTCAGGGTGCCCAATCCTGGCAAAAGAGCAATACAACAAGAGACTTGACAGAGAAGCTGATCAACTGCACTTTAATGTATATGCAAGGAAATATGGTTAAAATTAGACAATGCAGACTGGGATGAGCATACAGCAAAATTAGTAGATACAAGTCCTGAAAGTAAAGTAACCATGTTATGGAATTAACAAGCGGAAACCAAAGGAACCAGCCCTAACAATAAACCGGGCATCATAAGCCGTGATAACAAAAAGGGAACATGTATGTTACTAAAAGCTGCAGCTGCGGGGGAAAAAATGAGTTCAAGAAAGAGGCTGAGAGGATTCTAAAATATAAAGACCTTATGGTATAAATACAGCGAATGTGGAATTCAAAACAAAAGTGACACCAGTAATTATAGAGGCAAATGGAACCATTTGAAAATCATTCGGACAATACGTGAGCAACACTGTGGGAAAACAAGAAATCGAGGAACTAAAATAGAGAGCCATATTGGGCACTGTGCACATCCATCGAAAAGTACTATGTAAAAGTTCAAAGCGTTCATCATGAGAAAGAGCATTACATGCGTCATACATTTTAAACACAGTATAGCTGCAACATTGTACACCCTAGAGACACGGTTCGTTTCAGGTATGTAATTGAAAATACCCAGCATTAAGGTGATTAATAATAATAATAATTCGATTTGACCATTAGCATTATTATAGTCGCAAGGTAAAGATTTTAAAATATTTGTAGATCTTCTTGCATCAAAAGACTCTCTATCAAAGGCGCCATAAACAACTACAGTGATACCTCGGCTAACGAGTGGCCCTGCTAACGAATTTTTCGGCTAACGAATATTTTTTTCGCAGTTTTTCGGACTCGGCTAACGAATGTTTTAGTGGATGCGCGCGCTTACGTAAAGCAGCAAATATGAACGGTCGGGCCATTCCAGGAGCTTAAGAGAAGTTCATTCAACTTTGGAGACATTTTTTACTTCTCCTTTAGCAAAGAGACAGAGGCCAGCTACTGAAGAAGAGGAGACTTACCTTGAATAAACTTTGAAAATTTGAAAGAATAGTAAAAACGTTGTGTACATATTTTCAGTTTAATAGTATAAAGTGTACTGTATAATATATTTTCAGTGTAATAGTGTAAAGATCGTCAGTTTCTCATTCTACCTTCCATTCTCCTTCATCCAATTGGGTAGCTGTTCATCTCAGCCTTTGTGTGAGTTTTTGCTCTTTTATAGTGTGCTTTTTACTATTTTATAAAACTTATCTTTAAATAGTGGGCAGCATCCAGAACGAATTAAACGATTTTGTATAGAAACCTACGGGAAATCAAGTTTCGGCTAACGAATGTGATTCCGGTACGAATTATCTTCGTTAGCCGAGGTATCACTGTACTTTATTTCTTCGGCAAAAGAATTTAACTTGTGTTCGAAATGTTAGTGTCTCACGGCGGTGAACAGTGGACGGTAGTCTTCTGAGATGTGATTCTGTGTAGTTTGGTATGTGTGTATGTGTGTATGTATGTATATATGTATGTGTATGTACTAGGTAGGTAGGTAGGTAGTAGGTAGGTAGGTAGGTAGGTAGATAGGTAGGTAGTTAGGTAGGTGGGTAGGTGGGTAGGTGGGTAGGTAGGTAGGTAGGTAGGTAGGTGGGTAGGTAGGTAGGTAGGTAGGTAGGTAGGTAGGTGGGTAGGTGGGTAGGTAGGTAGGTAGGTAGGTAGGTAGGTAGGTAGGTAGGTAGGTAGGTAGGTAGGT
>Ga0123357_10003319_pt1 | contig 18391 bp, 13 predicted proteins | sample TergutEmb28metaG_FD_89873 | JGI IMG/M metagenome (GOLD analysis project Ga0123357, IMG submission 89873) | Embiratermes neotenicus P4 segment gut microbial communities from Petit-Saut dam, French Guiana - Emb289 P4 | ecosystem: Host-associated > Arthropoda: Insects > Digestive system > Gut ...
TAAGGCGCAAACCGCGTCGCTCCTGCTGTGGCAGGCAAATGAAATCATGCGCTTACGATACAGTTATTGCGGTTAACAGGTGTTTTTAATGAATACTTGGTTGAATTTATAGAAGAAAGATACAATTTTTTTAGATTTCTATTTTGTTTTGCAATTCTTTTTTTGTGCAATATCGCCGTCCAAAAAATCTTTAGTTTCCTGTGGTTAAACGAATTGTCGATATCCGAACGGAAAACAGACAGCCATTTTACTACTTGCTAGGCGATAACCGTGAAAATTCCCACGATAGCCGTGCATACGGATGGGTGCAGGAGCGATTGATTGTGTGAATAAATCATTCGCCTTTTCAGGTCATAGTAGTTATTAACCGACATAATATCGCAATAAAAATACAACAATTTTAAACAATTTTAGCTTTATATATGTTATTCATAAAAATACATATATTTATGATATTATCATAAAAATATAAATATATATCATAAATTGATATTTTATGTAATTATTTTCATATTTAGTTAAAAATTTATAAATCAATTTCGTATGCAAAAATTTATCAAAAGATTTTTAGCTTCAATGCTATTATTTTCGACGACACTGGCTTTCGCCCAAACTGTTACGGTATCGGGGACGGTTACCGACGAGACTTATGCGCCATTGATTGGTGTGAATGTGTTGGTGAAAGGCGCTTCAACAGGGGCAATTACCGATGTTGACGGTAAATATGTCCTTCAACAGGTACCGGCAAATGCGGTATTGGTTTTTTCGTATGTGGGATATCTGCCTCAAGAAATTGCAGTAGAAAACCGCGGGAACATTAATGTCACCATGAAAGAAGATACCAAAAGTCTGAGTGAAGTCGTCGTAACTGCGCTCGGTATCAAGAAAGAGGCGAAAGCCTTGGGTTATTCGGTCAGCACAATAAGTGCAAACGACTTAACGGTTGCGGCAGCGCCTAATTTAGGTTCCGCTCTTTATGGCAAGGCGACTGGCGTGCGCGTTCAGACGTCACCGGGCGGTATTCAAGGCGCTATTTCTATTAATATCAGAGGATTAAATTCTCTTACCCAGACTAACATGCCGTTGGTTGTTTTGGATGGCGTGCCTATTCATAATGGCGACACCAATTTGGACGGTTACTGGACGAATCAGCGCATACAGTCGAACGGTTTAGCGGATATCAATCCTGAAGATATCGAAAGTTTATCGATACTGAAAGGCGCGGCAGCATCTGCTTTGTACGGTTCGGAGGCGGCAAACGGCGTTGTGATGATAACGACCAAGTCGGGTAAAAGCGCTCCGGGGTCAAGCGTTGATTTCAATGCCAGCCTGACGTTCGATCCGGTAGCCTATATGCCTCAATATCAGACTTCGTATGGACCCGGATACCCTGTTATCTATCGTACTTCCGATTATGCGCTGGATCCGGACGGCTGGAGAGTTGGCGGCTGGACTGCCAGAGACGGAAAATCTTACAGAAGAGGAACTCCGACCACTATGTACTGGGGTCCGAAATACGATGGGAAAGACGTGATTTATTATGATGGAACGGTGCGTAAATACGCTCCGATTAATGATCAACCATGGGCTGATATATTCAGGACAGGCGTTACGCAGCAGTATAACCTGGCTGTTGGAAATGCCGGCGAAAGAGGCAATATGCGCTTTTCCTACACTTATGTGAATAATATGCCTACGCAGTACAATTCCACGTTCAAGAGGAATAATTTCAATTTGACGGGCAACTACAATGTAAGTAAAAATATCAAATTAAATTACGGGGCAACCTACATGGTGCAAAGCGTCACGAATCCGCCTTATCGCCTTAGCCGTTTGTTGAATAACTTCGGCGGTATGTCCGGTCCTTTCGATGATGTTAAGTATTTACGCAGAACTGCTCAGACGAGTTTGGGATACATGAATCAGATTTATACCGGTTCAACCCAGCTTACGCCCAATGAAGGTTATGAATGGACTCCGTCCTGTTATTCATTGGTATCGGAATATTTTTGGAATATTTTGGCTAAAAGATATTCTGACAATACCAACCGTTTGATGGCGAATGTCACACCCAGTTGGGAAATCGTTAAAGGTCTCACCCTTAAGGGAAGTTTAGCAACGGATTATACGACCGATAAGATTGAGAGCAAAGAAAATGTGTCGCAACCTATAGCCCTCAACCCGAATCAGGGGTATTATTCCATAGCCAATAATCGTTACACTATTATCTATGGTAATATTATGCTGAATTATGATACCAAACTGACCGATAAGTTGGGGATGGACGTTAGCGCCGGCTGGATGGGACGCACGGAAGACGGATATAACGTTTCTGCCGGCACGAATGGCGGGCTTTCGGTTGAAAACTGGTTTAGCCTGAATGCAAGTAACGGTCCGCTGGGCGCCGGTCAATCTATTACGCAGTTTTTGAAGGCAGCCTATTTTGGAGATTTGAGCTTTTCTTATGACAATTGGGCATACCTGAATGGAACGCTCCGGCAGGAAAAATCTTCCACACTGGTTCCCGATAAAAATACATTTTATTATCCATCGGTGAGCGGAAGCGTTATTTATACCGAATTATTCAAAGATAAATTACCTGCATGGTATGATTACGGTAAAATCCGCGCCTCTTATGGTATTGTAGGTAATTGTCCTCCTCCATACAAAGCCTATCAAGCCTATACGCAACGAACGGTTGGCGGTCAATGGATTTATAATAGCGTAAGCAGTGATTTAAATAATATTAATCTTGTTCCTGAAAAGAAAGTTGAGTGGGAGTTCGGATGGGAAAACAAATTCTTTAAAGACAGGATGGGTTTTGAGTTGACTTACTATACCAACCGCGTACAGGATCAGATTCTTCAAACCACGATGCCTGCAGCTTCCGGAGGAACAAGTATTTATTTGAATGTAGGAGAGCTAAAGAACAAAGGTCTTGAACTATCTCTGTACGGTACGCCTGTTTTAACCAAAGATTGGAGATGGGCTCTACGCGGCAATTTTGCATGGAACAACAATACCGTAACCAAATTAGTTGAAGGCGTCAGCCAGATAGGGCATACCAATTGGGATAACGGTTCCGCTTTTCTCTATTCAAAAATAGGACAACCTGCGGGCGACATTTATGCTTTGGCTCCAAAGAAAGACGCCAATGGTAACTTTATTATCAGGGACGACGGTTTCTACCAACTGACCGATCAACCGGTGAAGGTAGGAAACGCTTTGCCGAAATTGGTCGGAGGATTCGCTACTACCTTGACATATAAGAATGTCGGATTGGATATTTCATTTGATTACCGTATCGGCGGAGCCGTAATGAATATGCCTTATCAATATATGATGGGACAGGGAGCGATTAAGGAAAGTTTGAAATATCATGACGGCGAAGGCGGTATGACTTATTATTTCGATGCAAACAGGGATTGCGTCCCTTATGCCGGAGCTCAAGGTCCAAATGGAGAACGGATTTATGACAACGGTATGATACTGAAAGGGGTGACAGCCAATGGAAAACCCAATGCGACAATGATTCCGGGCGACTTGTTTGCCTATTATACCTACAACTGGGGCGGTTATGATCCGACCGACGTGACTTACTATTCTCACGGCGTGTTCGATAATTCGTATGTGAAATGCCGCGAATTGTCTATTGCTTATAATATTCCGCGGGCAGCGCTTTCCAAAATCAAATGTAAAAGCCTGCAACTGTCGGTATTCGGACGTAATCTGTTCTATCTTTACAAGAATCTTCCGATGCTCGATGCCGAAGCGGCGGACGGAACGTCTTGGATATCACAGGCAAATATTGGAGGTTCTTCTACTACTACCCGGTCGATCGGGGTTGCTTTGCGCGCTACTTTCTAATTTTAATCAATAAAAAAAATAATATGAAAAAAATATATTTATTTCTCATTCTGTTGGCGACAGCGTTTTCTTTTGGTTCTTGTGACAACCAATATACGCTCAGATATCCGGATCCGTCAAAAACCGCTACAGCATCCTGCGACAAATTGATGACCGGCGTGTTCTATACCGGACGGGTATATACATTCAATTCTTACTGGAGAATGTACACCTGGGATAATACTGTGATAGGAGTATATGCCCAGACGCTCGGATTTTTCAATGCAGCGGGTGGAATTTACTCGGCTAACGACAGTTATGCCAACGATCGCTGGGTGAATTTTTATAATACGCTGACTCAGTTCCGCGTGCTTCAAAATGTCTATAATGAATTGGATGAAACCAAACAAAGCGCCTACCGGATATTCATGAATTTAGCCGAAGTGTTTGTTTATGATCATTTGTCGCAGATCGTAGATACTTTCGGCGACGCGCCGTTTGACGAAGCCGGTTATCTTGCCGTTACAGGCAATGTTGCCGAAAGTTATCCTTCTTACCAAAAGGCGGCGGACTTGTATTCTATGATGCTTGATCGTCTGGGTGAACTTTATAGGGACATACACAGTTTGAACGGCAATTTGAATCCTCAGGCGTCCAGTTACTTGCCTTTGCAAGACTTCATCAATTACGGCGATTTGAACAAGTGGGAGAAGTATTGCAATTCGCTCCGCTTGCGGCTTGCGGTGCGTGTGGCTTCTCAAGGTGCCCTTGCCGCCAAAGGCAAACAGGTGGTAGCTGAAATTTTGAACGGCAACTATCCGCTTGTGTCCGGCATGGATGAACTCATTAAGTTAGATGCCAATAGCAAGGACCCCGCAAACTTTTTAAATCCCGATGATTTCCGTACCGGTTACGTCGATCAGAGCCGCGCTTCGCAAGCCATGCTGGATGCGCTTACTCTTGCCGTTCAGAATGAGTACGATCCGCGTCTGCCGATTATGTATTCCGTGAATGCAGCGGGACAATACAAGGGCTTATCCACTTATGAAACCTACGCAGAACAGGAAACCAATGTCGCTCTGCCGGAAGCGCAACGGGTTTATTCGCGTATCGACTCTACGACTGTGATGTACAATACATCGTTTATCAGTCCGGTTTTGACTCCTGCGGAAGTCGATTTTCTGAAAGCGGAAGCTTATCAGCAAGGATGGGCAAACGGTGATGCAAAAGCTGCTTTTGTTAACGGTATTCTACATTCTGCGCAGTTTTATTTCGCCGAAAATGCCATCAGCCCGAGTAATGCCGGAACAAAGATGAATATTCCGGACGAGGAGGCGATCACCGGTTACGCAGAAAAGGCATGGAATGCGGCAACAAATAAAGTAGAAGCTATCATCACCCAGAAATGGCTGAATTTTGGCTATATGCAGCCCTTGCAGGCTTGGAATGAAGTGCGCCGCACAGGTTATCCACAGTTGTATTATCCCGACGATCCATTGGCTCAAGTATTAAAAACGTTGCCTTCCCGCGTTCGTTATCCGTTCTCAGAACGAAGCTACAACACGGCAAATTATCATACGGAGATACAGGCGATGGGTGGAGCGGACGATGCCTATATCAAACTGTTCTGGGCAAAATAAAAGTTAACATATTCATATAATATGTTTTAACTAAAACTCTTATTTCTGAAAGCGCCCTTAGTAGAGCCATCGATGCCTCTACTAAGGGCGCCTTTTAGAAATAAGGGTTTAAAAGATGAGACTTTTTAATTTTTCCTATCATATCGGTAATTTATTGATTTTCAATTAGCAGTTCAGGAGTTAAATTTATTCTTCTTTTTTTTTGCTAATATTTTCATACAAAATTGTAAATGTTATAAGTTTTTTTTACTTTTGCATACTCAATTTTCACAGAAATTAGATGCTACAACACATAAAATTAATAATATAAAAAATAAAAAATTATCATGAATCAAACGCAGCAAAGCAGGCGCAATTTTTTGAAAACAGCGGCTTTAGGTACAGTTGCATTGACAATTGTTCCGAGACGTGTATTGGGAGGGGCAGGATACCTTGCTCCCAGTGATGAACTAACGAAGGCAATCGTAGGTGTCGGAGGAATGGGTAAGGGACATATCGGTTATGCCGGTCGTACGATAGCTATTTGCGATGTAGATAAGGAGCACTTATCACAAGCATTGGCCATGTGTCCTCAGGGTACGAAAACGTATCACGATTACAGGGAATTATTACTTAACCCTGAGATTGACATCGTACACATTGCTACGCCTCCTCACTGGCATGGGATTATTTCTGTCGATGCGGCAAAGGCGGGAAAGGATGTCTGGTGTGAAAAGCCCATGACGCGAACCATCGGTGAAGGAATACGGGTAAAAGAAGCTATGGCGCAATACGGCCGTATATTCCGTCTTAATACCTGGTTCAGGTTTACAGATACATTTTATGGAATGGGAATTTCCGTCAAACCCATTAAGAAATTGGTCGAGAGCGGACTGTTGGGTTGGCCCTTGAAGGTGACAATTAATGCGGCTACCGGATTCGACTGGAAATTTTTCTGGGTAGGAAAAACAGGATTAGTTTCCCAACCGGTACCGGATGCATTAGACTATGATTTCTGGTTAGGTCCGGCTCCCTATAAACCCTACAATTCCCATCGGGTGCATCAAACTTTCAGAGGTTACTGGGATTACGATGGAGGCGGATTGGGTGATATGGGGCAGCATTACATGGATCCTGTCCAATATTTTTTAGGGAAAGACAATACAAGTCCTGTCAAGGTGGATGTTGATGCTCCCCAGCAGGATTCGGATGCCTGCGGCACATGGAAACGTATCGAACTGACTTATGATGATGGTTGTAAAATCATTCTTGACGGAGATAATGCCGACACAAATGCGCCATACATTGAAGGACCTCTCGGTAAACTTTATCCGGGATTCCGTTCGACTATTCCCGATCTTGAAAGAAAACTGGCGGCATTTCCCGATCCGGCTGAGCAACTGACCGATTTTCATCAAGCCGTACGCACGCGTCAAAAATTTGCTTTGAACGAAATGAATGGTTTCCGTTCAAGTACGATGGTTAATATGGCTATTATCGCCGTCCGTTTGGGACGATCTTTGACGTTTGATCCGGTTAAACTGGAATTTATCAGCGATTCCGGAGCTAATGCACTTATTCATCAACCGATGCGTGCATCATGGAGCATATAAGAAGTATGAATTATTTAATAAAAAACTCAAAATGAAAATATATAACAAATTAATCATTCTCCTGGTAATAACCGGTTTTGCCTTTTCCGTTAATGCACAACAACGGGTCAATGATCAAAGAACCAATGAGACGAAAATAGCGGATATCGCTATGTTGCTTCCTGCAAAAGATACTGAAACGTTTAACCGTCTGATGAGTGAATTAATCCGGTTAGACAATGTGATTCCGAATCTGGCGTCTAAATTGCTCCCTCCGGGTCAAGGGGACGATTCCCAATTGCGGGCGGCAATCAGTGGATTGGCTATATATGCGTCACAGGGAAAAAATCCTGATGAAAAGAAAAAAGTTGCCGGCGAACTTTGTAAATCAATTCTGCAAGTTGAATCCGAAGAAATAAAAGATTTTCTGTTGATTCAACTACAATATGTAGCCGGAGATGAATCAGTGGAAACGGCTGCAAAATACTTGGATAACGCTCGCTTGTCGGATGCTGCAGCCCGCGTCATGGTACGCATCGGTAACGATAATGCAGGAAAAGCTTTACTCGATGCGCGGACAAGAATTAAGGAATCAACCGGAGCAGAGAAAATCAAAATGGCAAATACTGTGATTGCAGCATTAGGAGACATGCGTTATAAGCCTGCTGTTGAGTATATTTCCAGCGTTTCAAATTTGAAAATATTCAAAAAGACGGCATTACACAGTTTAGCTCAAATAGCCGCTCCCGAGTCTCAACAATTACTCGCTAAAGCAGCGGCTGAATCGGGATATACTTATGAATCGACAGATGCTGCCGGAGCGTATCAACTTTTCTTAAAAAATAGTTTGGATGAAGGAAATCAAGCGATGGTAGCAAGCGCCGGAAAAGAAATGCTCAAACAGATGAAAAATGTCGATTCGCTTGCTGCTAAAAGCGTAGCGCTTAACTTGTTTGCAAGCGCTTCGGGCGAAAAAGCAATACCGGAAATTATCAGCGCTCTCAACAGCAAAGATGAAAAGTACAGAGGAGCTGCATTAATGGCGGCTGCAAATCTCCAATCTCCCAAAACAACGGAGGCGTTGTTGAAAAAGGCAAAAAATGCAGACAGCGATTTGAAAACTGAAATCATTACCTTTTTTGGATCTACCGGCAATAAAACTGCATTGCCATTTGTTTTAGACGCGCTAAAAGATAAAAATACGGAAGTAGTTGCCGCCTCTATTTCATCTGCCGCTAAGTTAGGTCAGGAACAGTCGATTACTCCTATTGTCGATGCAATGAAAAGCGCAACAGAGCCTGCTGTGATAGACGCCGGAAAGAATGCTTTATTAACAATTAATAGCGCAAAAACGACGGATGAAGCGGCAAAAGGTATTACAGGGGCTTCAACTCCTGCAACGGTAGCCTTGATTGACGTTCTTGCGCAAAAGAAAGCTACCGCCTGCAAGGATCAGATTTTCCAGCTTGCAGCTTCGGATAATTCCCAAGTTGCTAATGCTGCTAAAGCTGCATTGACTTCGGTTGTTACGGAACAGGATCTTCCAAGCATCGCCCGTTTGTTGGAAACTTCATCAAATAAAGACGAGATTGCAGTGCTGCAACAGGCTTTTTTTGCAGCGATAGCAAAACAAAATTCCGACAAACAGATAGACCTTGTGATGGAACAAGCCAAGACGAGCAATAAATCCGGTTTATACGATAATATATTAGCTATGATTGGCAATCAGAAAGCGTTGCGTTTGATGAAAAATGATTCTTCCGGACCTTATTTCGCCGATGCTTTGAATACCTTCATTTCCAAAGTGCAATCATCTAAAAATACGCCCGAACAAAAATTAATCTTATTGCGCGATGCTTGTAAAATTGCAAAAACGCCCGAACAAAAGACGGAGATCATCAACCAAATTGCAAAGACGGGAACATTTCTCGGTTTGATTACTGCCGGAACGCTGTTGGACGATCCCAATGAGACAAAACAGCAGGCTGCCGTTCAGGCGGTAATTACAATCGCTTTGGCTCATCCCGAATATTACGGGAAAGTCGTGACGGAATTATTAAATAAAGCAATCCAAGTGAATAAGAATCCGGAAGCCGCTTCTCAAAAACAAGCCGTTCTGAAACATCTGGCGGCATCGCCCAAAGACGACGGCTTTGTTCCGATATTTAACGGAAAAGATTTGACAGGATGGAAAGGATTGGTAGAAAACCCGATTGCCCGATCCCAAATGAAACCCGCTGAGTTGGCTGAAAAACAGGCGAAAGCCGATGAACTCATGCTTCGCGACTGGAAAGTAGAAGACGGACTGCTGGTCTTCGAAGGCGATGGGTTTGATAATCTCTGTTCCGGGAAAAAGTACAACGATATTGAAATGTATGTAGATTGGAGAATTGCGCCGAAAGGCGACGCCGGAGTTTATTTGCGCGGCAGTCCGCAGGTGCAGATTTGGGATACTTCCCGCACGGATGCAGGAGCGCAAGTCGGCTCGGGAGGTTTGTATAACAATCAGAAATATCAGGCAAATCCTTTGGTAGTTGCAGACAATCCCGTAAATGAATGGAACTCGTTCTATATCCGCATGGAAGGCGATAAAGTTACCGTTTATCTGAATGGTAAATTAGTGACTGACCACGTAATTTTGGAAAATTATTGGGATCGTTCGTTGCCTATATTTCCAGAGGAAGCTATTGAATTACAGGCACATGGAACGCGGGTGGAATACAGGGACATCTACGTGAGGGAAATTCCTCAGCCCAAAGCCTACGAAGTTTCGGATACCGAAAAGAAAGACGGTTTCGTTCCTTTGTTTAACGGTATCAATTTGACCGGTTGGGTAGGCAATTTGAGAGACTATTATGCCAAAGACGGCACAATAATATGCGATCCGGGAAAAGGAGGGTATGGAAATCTCTATACCGAAAAAGAATTTTCTGATTTTATCGTGCGCTTTGAATTTAAGTTAACCCCTGCTGCCAACAACGGATTGGGAATCCGCGCTCCGCTTGAAGGAGATGCGGCGTATGTGGGAATGGAACTCCAAATTCTTGACAGTGAAGCGGAAGTTTACAAAGACTTGCACGCTTATCAATATCACGGTTCGGTTTATGGCGTAATCCCTGCTAAACGCGGTTATCTCAAGCCGGTAGGAGAATGGAATTATGAGGAAGTGATTGCAAAAGGCAATCGTATAACGATCACGTTGAATGGTACGGTAATTCTGGACGGAGATATTGCCGAAGCCAGTAAAAACTTCACATCCACCATCGATGGAAATCAACACCCCGGCTTATCGAATAAAACGGGACATATCGGTTTTCTCGGACATGGTTCGTGGGTTGAATTCAAAAATTTGAGAATTAAAGAATTAAAGTAAATAAAAACGAAAGAAAATGCAACAATGTACCGGCATTGATTTATCGTTGGAAAATTACGGAAATGTAAAAAAAAATCAGTATGCCTATGCCGTTTTACCTTGGGGTTCTACGGAGCCTCACAACTATCATCTGCCCTATCTGACAGACTGTTATTTTGCTCGCGCAATAGCAATAGATGCGGTAGAAAAAGCGTTGGTACGATATGGCGTCAGAGGAATGATTTTACCTTATATTGCCTTCGGTTCACAGAATCCGGGTCAGCGGGAACTTCCGTTCTGTCTTCATGTCCGATATGAAACTCAAAAAAATATATTGACTGATATAGCAGCCTCTTTGAATAATCAGGGAATTAATACCCTGATTATTCTCAACGGGCACGGAGGCAATCATTTCAGAAACATGATTCGCGATTTGACGGTCGATTTTCCGGAAATGCTCATCGCAAACTGCGATGTATTTAATATTGAGCCGCAAGCGGAATATTTTGAAAACAATGACGACCATGCAGGGGAAATGGAAACTTCGGTCATTATGCACTATTATCCGGAATTAGTTGATTTGTCGACTGCAGGCAAAGGAACTTCCAACCCGTTTTTAGCGAAATCGTTGAATGAAAAAACAGGTTGGATTCCCCGCAATTGGAGCAAAATATCCGTTGATACCGGAATCGGAAATCCCGAAAAAGCATCGGCAGAAAAAGGGAAACGCTATGCAGATGCTATTTCCGGTAAAGTTGCAGAACTTTTTAACGACTTGTCAGGAGGAAAAATTTATTTGTGACCTTCCGAAGTTTTCTGTTCTTATATTTCTTATATTTATAAAATCTACAACCCTCTCTGCCTCATAGCTTCAAACGTCAAAACAGCCGTTGAAACCGAAACATTCAACGAATCGATTTTCCCCCGCATGGGAATTTTTATCCGTGCATCGGCGTTGTCTATCCAGAACTTGCTCAAACCGTCGGCTTCCGTACCCATAATCAAGGCGCAGGCTTGAGTGAAATTCGTATTCTGATACCATTGAGAGGCTTGCAGTTCCGCTGCAAAAATCAATATCCGGTTTTTTTTCAAAAATGAGAACGTATCCGATTGGGTTGAAACCGCTAAAGGCGTTGTGAAAACGCATCCTACACTCGACCGGATGACATTGGGATTGTAGGCGTCCGTTAATGGATCGCAAACGATAACAGCATCGACTCTTGCCGCATCGGCTGTGCGCAGAATTGCCCCCAGATTTCCCGGTTTTTCCACAGATTCCAAAACAATAACAAAGGGATTATCCGGCAAATTCAAATCGTTCAATGTATGCGGTTTCGGTTTGGCTAAGGCTAAAATACCGTCGGAATGTTCGCGGTAGGCAATCTTTTGAAAAACCGGCGGCGAAACTTCAAAAAGGATGGAGGAAGATATTTCCGGCAGTATTTCCGGATAACCGGTCTTGGAAAATAATTCCGGACAAATAAAAACGCTTTCTAACAAATAGGAGCCGGCCAAAGCAAGCTGTATCTCCCGCGCTCCTTCGATGACAAAAAGATTTTGCTCCTTCCGTTCCTTCGACTTGGCAAAGAGTTTCTGTATATTTTTTATCCGGCTGTTTTGAGCGCTTTGAATTTTTTCCATTGAACTTTTTTTTATATGGATTCTCCAAACAATGTTGCCGCCGAAGCTTCTTTGATTCCTACATTTACACGGTCGCCAACACGATGGTTTCCTTTATCGAAAACGACTACTTTGTTTTGAGAAGTTCTCCCGAACAATTGCTCGCGGGAGCGCTTGGAGAATCCTTCTATCAACACTTCTCTGATTTTTCCGGCTTCTTCCTTATTGCGCAGCAACGACAGCTCCAGTTGGAGCGCAATGATTTCTTCCAGCCGCCTGATTTTTTCCGTTTCAGGGACATTATCCGGCAAATGACCGGCGGCATACGTTCCCGGACGCTCGGAATATTTGAACATAAAAGCCGAATCGAAGCCGACTTCCCGCATCAACGACAGCGTTTCCTGATGATCTTCTTCCGTTTCCGACGAAAATCCGCAAAACAAATCGGTCGAGATGGCTGCATCCGGAAGGATTCGCCGGATAGCTGCAATCCGTTCCAGATAATCTTCCCGCGTATATTTCCGTTTCATTGCTTTCAGAATTTTCGTACTTCCTGATTGCGCCGGCAAATGAATGTGCTTGCAGATATTGGGATAACGGGCAATGACTTCCAATGTTGCATCGCTCATGTCTTTCGGATGCGAAGTTGTGAACCGGATACGCATTTCCGGAGCTTCCTGCGCAACCAATTCCAGTAAACGGGAAAAATCCACCGCATCCCGCTCGCCGTTCCCTTTCCAGAGATAGGAATTTACATTTTGTCCAAGCAGCGTAACTTCTTTATATTTTTGTTCTCTTAATATCCTGATTTCATTTAAAATACTTTCCGCTTCCCGGCTTCTTTCCCGTCCGCGCGTATAAGGCACTACGCAATAGCTGCAAAAATTATTGCATCCACGCATAATGGAAACAAATCCGGAAATTTTTACTCCTGATAATTTCAAAGGAATTACGTCTTTATATGTTTCCGTAGTAGATAGTTGGACATTGATGGCTTTTTCGCCCCGTTCAACGCTCCCTATCAAATGAGGTAAATCTAAATAAGAATCCGGTCCTACAACCAAATCCACCTTGTGCTTTTGAATTAGTTCCTCTTGAACTCTTTCCGCCATACATCCCAATACGCCAATAATCAATTTTTTGTTTTTTTTCTTTAAGGATTGGAAATATTCCAGACGGGAAATAATTTTTTGTTCTGCATTATCCCGCACCGAACAAGTATTAATGAATAACGTATCCGCTTCCAACAAATTTTCGGTCGGATCGAATCCGTCCATTTGCATAATTGAAGCAACAACTTCACTGTCGGCTACGTTCATCTGACATCCATACGTTTCTATATAGATTTTTTTTAATTGATTGTCTATCTTTGATTTAGAATTTATTCCCACTGCCTTTGCCATGAATCATTATTTATGAAAATATCATTTAACAATATTTAACGTAAAAAATAGTATATTTTTCTTGTAAAATGTTTGGTAAGAAAAAATATATACTTACCTTTGCCATGAAAAACGTAAAATTTTTTCATAGTTAAGGTTTTGGTTAAATGGGTTATGAGTGACTGTGAAGTCACTCATAATATTTTTAAACAAAATTTGTTGTAGATTCATTTTTTCTTCGTAATTTTGAGCTACAAAATTAATCATATTTTATGGATAAGTACATTCCTATAATCGTTATTTTGGTTTCTATTGTTTTTTCTATTATCGGAAGAAAGAAAAATCGGAGTAAAGTTACCCAAGAAACCATGCTTCCGGGAAGAACAGTAGAAGATCCGGAGGAAGAAAGAAAGTCATCAAGACCTGTAATCGATTCATATCAAAGAATTTCTGAAAAGAAACCTCAAAAACAGATTATTAAGAAACAGGAAATTATTCCGGTAAAAGAAACCGGACACATTTCCCCAACCCCTATGATGATCGAACCCGAAGAAGAGGATTCGCCTTTTCATTTTGAAGAAGATGATGTCGTTCAAGCAATTATATATGCAGAGATAATAAACAGAAAAGAATATTAATTACTAATAAAATTACTAATTTATAAATTACTATGAATTTTAAGAAAATGACCGCTGAAGAAGCGGCTTGTCTGATAAAAGACAATGATGTGGTGGGGTTTAGCGGATTCACAGCAGCCGGATGCCCCAAAGCAGTGAGTAAAGCATTCGCAAAAAGAGCAGAAGAAGAACATGCAAAAGGTAACTCCTTGAAAATAGGCGTATATACCGGCGCATCGACAGGCGATGCAATTGATGGCGCATTGGCTCGCGCACATGCTGTCAAATTCCGAACTCCTTATCAATCAAACGCTGATATGAGAACTGAGTTAAACAAACGGGATGCTCATTATTTTGATTTACATCTTTCGGAATTACAACAATACCTTCGTTACGGATTTCTTCAAAAACCCGATTGGGCTATCTTGGAAGCTTGCGATATTACCGATGATGGAAAAGTGTATCTGACTTCTGCTGTGGGAATAGCCCCAACACTTGCTCGTCTAACCGATCGAATTATTATTGAATTAAATCATTATCATCCCAAAGAATTGGCGGGGATTCACGATATTTATGAGCCGGCTGACCCTCCCTATCGCCGTGAAATTCCAATTTATAAACCGAGCGACCGGATAGGTATTCCTTATATTCAGGTTGATCCTAAAAAAATAATCGGCATCGTAGAAACTAATTTGCAGAACGAAGTAGGCGCTTTTACTCCTTTAGATGAAGTAACCGAGCAAATAGGCAGGAACGTTGCCGACTTTTTATCTCAAGAAGTTAAAATCGGACGCATCCCATCATGCTTTCTTCCGGTTCAGTCGGGGGTGGGCAATGTTGCGAATGCCGTATTGGGCGCAATGGGAGCAAATGAAGATATTCCTCCTTTTGAAATATACACAGAAGTTATTCAGGATTCGGTCATTAAATTGATGAAAGAAGGCAATGTCCTGTTTGCCAGCGGATGTTCATTAACTTTAAGTACGCCCGCTTTGGAAGAGGTTTATCATAACCTTCCGGGATTCAAGAAGATGATGGTACTCCGTCCGCAAGAAATTTCCAATTCTCCGGAAATTGCACGCCGTTTAGGACTTATATCTATTAATACGGCATTGGAAGCCGATATTTTCGGGAATATTAATTCTACTCATGTATTGGGAACGCGAATGATGAATGGCATTGGAGGTTCGGGCGATTTTTGTCGAAATGCCTATCTGTCGATTTTTACAACTCCTTCAACGGCTAAAGATGGAAAAATCAGCGCAATTGTACCAATGGTTTCGCATCTCGACCATAGCGAGCATTCCGTCAAAATCCTTATTACGGAACATGGAGTCGCCGATTTGCGAGGTAAATCGCCGGTTCAACGTGCCGAAGCAATTATCAATAATTGTGTTGATCCGCAATACAGAGGCTTGCTGAACGAATATTTGCGTTTAGGACAAAAAGGACATACGCCTCAAAATATGGCAGCAGCGCTTGCTTTCCATGATATGTTCAATAAAACGGGAGATATGCGAAAAGTGAATTGGAGCGAATACAGTAAATAATTTGTATATTTGCAAGCAAAAACTGAGAAAAGGAGAGAATGATACAAAAATATCCTTCCGTTTTGTTAGAAAATGCGGTGAATGAATTTGCCAAATTGCCTGGAATAGGAAGAAAAACGGCATTGCGGTTAGCGCTCTATACATTGAAAAGAACTCCGGAAGAAATTGCATCGTTAGGAGAGTCAATTGTCAATCTACGAAATCAGGTTAATTACTGCAGGGTTTGTCATAATATTTGCGACGACGATATATGTAATATTTGCAATGACCCGAACAGGGATAGCGCTTTATTATGCGTGGTAGAAAATATTAAAGAAGTGATGGCAATTGAAAATACAGGACAGTTTCATGGGCTATATCACGTTTTAGGTGGAATTATTTCACCAATGGAGGGAGTTGGACCAAACGATTTGCAAATTGCCAGCTTGGTTCAGCGCGCTCAGAGCGGAGGTATAAATGAAATTATTTTGGCATTAAGCACTACGATGGAAGGAGATACTACCAATTTTTATATCTATCGGAAATTAGCCGGTTTAAATATAAAAATAAGCGTTATTGCACGAGGCGTTTCTATTGGCGATGAAATCGAATATGCCGATGAGATAACATTAGGACGTTCTATTTTGAACCGGACAAATTTCAATGACTCATTTAAAATATAATATATTATGGTAATTGCAGTTGATTTTGATGGAACAATAGTTGAACACGATTATCCGGAAATAGGAAGACCTATTCCGTTTGCATTCGATGTTTTAAAAAAATTGCAACGGGAAGAACGTCATACACTTATCTTATGGACAGTTAGAGAAGGCGATCTTCTACAGGAAGCTGTAGATTTTTGTTCCAAAAATGGAGTTGAATTTTATGCAGTTAATAAGAATTATCCGGAAGAAGAAGGAGAATCTCCGCGTAAGTTGACAGCCGATATTTTTATTGATGACAAAAATATTGGAGGACTTCCGGATTGGAGCATTATTTATAAAGCCATTTTGTCGGGAAACAATGATTTTCAGGATTTGGATGACTATATTTCGGATAATAAGCCCAAGAGAAAAAAAAATCTATTCATTCGGATAGGGGAAGCATGGGAATCTTCTCAGCGGTACAGGAGGTGAAAATTTAATTATGAATTATGAATTATAAATTATGAATTTTCCGGTTGATAAGAACATTATAGAAAAAGCGGTTGAAGCGCTTCATATCAAGGATCTTGAACAAGCGACCATACGAGAAGTAGTGGCAATATCGGACATCATTGAGCAGGAAACCGGATTGGAATTTATCCGGATGGAAATGGGAGTACCCGGTCTGCCGGCGCCCGCTGTTGGCGTTGAAGCTGAAATTGAAGCTTTGAAATCGGGCGTTGCTTCGATTTATCCTCCTATCGACGGAATATCCGAATTGAAAAAAGAATCTTCACGCTTCATTCGTGCATTTGTTGATTTGAGTATTGAGCCCGAATGTTGCGTTCCGGTTGTCGGTTCGATGGAAGGAAGTTTTATTTCCTTTTTGATTGTTAATCAGTGTAATCCGCAGAAAGATACCATTTTGTTTATTGATCCCGGATTTCCGGTACAAAAACAACAGGCAACCGTCTTGGGAATCAAACACCGTTCTTTTGACGTCTATAATTTTCGAGGAGATAAATTAAGAGCCGAATTGGAGAGACATCTTGCAACAGGCGCTATTTCCTGTATGATTTATTCCAACCCCAACAATCCGGGATGGTTTTGCCTTCAGGAAGAAGAATTGCGGATCATTGGAGAATTGGCAAACAAATACGATACAATCGTTATTGAAGATTTGGCTTATTTCGCTATGGATTTCCGTAAAGAACTCGGTAAGCCGTTTGAAAGCCCTTTTCAGGCAAGCGTCGGAAGATACGCGGATAACTATATTCTACTGATTTCCGGTTCCAAAGCGTTTAGTTATGCCGGTCAGCGCATCGCTATTGCCGCTATGTCTAATTCTTTGTATCATAAAACCTTTCCTAGATTAACGCAAAGATATGGCGGCGGAACTTTCGGGAGCATATTTATTCACCGGATTCTGTATTCCATTTCAACAGGCGCTGCTCATTCGACTCAATATGCACTTGCTGAGATGTTCAGGGAGGCAAGCGACGGAAAATACGCTTTTTTAGATGAAGTGAAAGAATATGGTAAGCGGGCAAAACGGTTGAAACAGATTTTCTTGAAACACGGATTTGAAATCGTTTACGATAACGATTTGGGAGAAGCAATTGCCGACGGGTTCTATTTCACTATTCGCTATCAGGGGATGACCGGAGGAGAATTGATTAAAGCGCTAATCCCTTTCGGAATCAGCGCTATATCTCTTTCGACCACTGGTAGCAAGCAGGAAGGATTGCGGGCTTGCACTTCTTTTATTAAGGCTCATCAGTATCAATTGCTGGACGAGCGGCTGACGGCATTTGGAGAATTTACAGCCCTAACCACATCTTAATAATCGAAAACGTTTCCCTGCAATAAGCAGCTGGATATAAATACCATGCGGTTTTTGCATTATAGTGGGAAACAGTCAGATTTGCTTTCTTTGATAGCTTGTTTGCCCTGTAGGCATGAAAATCAGTGGTAATACATACTACGGAATAATTACCGGAAGAAAAAAGAGAATCCAGCAGGACTTTCGAATATTGCATATTCTGACGGGTATTTTTAGATTGATTTTCTTCAAAAATTTGACCGGCATTTACTCCATTAGCTACAAGATAACGTTTCATTGCTACCGATTCGGGAATTGATTCGCCGGCGCCTTTTCCTCCGCTCACTACGATCAGCGCTTTCGGA
>Ga0123357_10003321_pt1 | contig 18388 bp, 14 predicted proteins | sample TergutEmb28metaG_FD_89873 | JGI IMG/M metagenome (GOLD analysis project Ga0123357, IMG submission 89873) | Embiratermes neotenicus P4 segment gut microbial communities from Petit-Saut dam, French Guiana - Emb289 P4 | ecosystem: Host-associated > Arthropoda: Insects > Digestive system > Gut ...
CAATATTGACCATCATCAGGGAGTGTAATGAAGTGCATGGTAAAGTTACTGAAGTTTGTTGACGTAACGTATTTCAGTATGTTGGCGGCATGCCCACTTTGTTTTATGTGTTATGACCTGCTTGAGATGTGTCCTGTTGCTGTTCACTTGTCTCACTGGAGTTTTATAATATTTTAATGATTGTATAATAAAAATAAGGTGCAATACGCTGGCTAGTTATACTAATTAATATGATAGTGCTATTATATCGAAAAGAGCTAACCAATGAATTTTAGAATTATTTTCGTATTCTGCAGCCCAGAAAACGTAAATGTAGTATATTCACTTAACCATAACATTCAGTCATCCAACAGTTGTTTGAACAGTTTAACAAATTTTAGTCGGGAGGGCTACATGAGAAGCATGTAGTGGCGGCAACTTGGAATCGTGGGAACCATCTCAGCATTTGCTTATAGACACAGGGAAACCAAGAAAACCCTGTGTCGAGGTGGCCGGTCGCAGGACCTTCCGAATACTGACTTCTAGCCAACAGTCCGGCATCTAAAGTAAAAACAGCAATACAAACATAGTACACCAAATACACATAAGATGACAACAATACACACAAAACAACTACAAAAATACACACTGGACAACTAACAACAATACACACAAGACATTAAAATACAACATGTACAAAAGGTAAACAACACAAAGGTAAGAAAGTACTGTATATAGTATATATATATATATATATATATATAGTTCCTGATCCCAGTACACAAACACCATTTCGCTTCACTGTAGTAATGAACAACCATGTTTCACGCTGTCAAATGGCTGTAATGGGAAAGCTGGCGTGATTGAAGAACACGCTGGAGGCGGATTTTAAAGCCACCTGCCATTGTTCACAACGGCAAACTTAGATTCGGGGATCGGAAATTGTGCGCCATAGAGGTTCACAGAGTTATGCTCTGATGTCGTAGGAAATTTCTTGAGCGGAGTGGAGGTACTGTGTATTCAACAGAGGCTGTTCATCGGATTAATCAACATAAGCTGCTGTAATTAAAGCAAAAGTCTCATGTGACTTCATGTTAGAGATTTAAAATAAAGAACTGACAATAAAAAGGACGTTCTTTGTACGCTTAAAATCTACGCTATATCATAGAGAGAATTCGAAAGAAACAGAGATTCATATAGCTCTGTCATTTACTCATTCCGACTCATGAAACATGGAAACAGAGTCAACGTGAGTCCAGCCAACCGTAAGCTGAATTGAACAAATCCTTAATAACTATATTTTCTCTGTAAAAGATATTCGACTCATATATAACTGTCTCTGGCAAGAGAAAATGTTTCGCTAGAACAAAATGCAAAAACAGGAATTTATGTTAGGGCTAGAGCTGAGAGCAGACGGAATGCACTACTATATTTTCTGTGAGTTAATTAACTCCGATTTAGTGTCATGTGACAGGAACCAAACTTAAAACCACTTGATGATTTTTTATGTTGACCTTTCTTTCCAGATTTAATCGACATGAGTTTTGGAAATACAATCTGCATACAGATGGACAGACAACTGACGCGCGGAGGACTTGGTTCCAAACTTCCTCTGAGACACGGCGGGAAAATACTAGTGCCCTGCTGGAAGACTAAAATGGGTTTGGTGACTCTACTCTTCCTGTTCATACCAGGTGCGTGGTGTGCGTTATGCGTGATGCGTGATGCATCCATTAACCTGCTATAATGAGAGAAATTTCAGTGGTAGTTTATTCGAAACTTACTTTGAATAATAGAAAGAAAGGGATGGTTCATCCCTTACACAGAAGATCCAGCTCTTATGGCTTTTCGGCCCTCCATAATGTTGTGAGCCTTGAGAAAATTCATGTAAACTTCATTTTTTCCTTGTCATATTGAGTTAGTTGATATACCTTTGTGTTTTTGTTGTTATAGGTCTAAATACACATTTTAGAAGCAAGATGTCACCGAGTTCTATCTGTGGTCCACTTGGACGTAAGCTATGTAAATATGTAGATATAAACCTACTGCAAATTAAGCCACTATTTGCGTATGGTTGACACTAGAGCATAAATGAACCTTGGTCAAAATTTTCATGTACACATTCCTTTTGAAATTCCTGAATCCCACGATAGACTAAACTCTCCAAAATTTGTAAGAGTTACCAGAGTAATTTCTTAAACCAATTTTAATGTTATCCTCATGAGCATAGCAAGAGCAGTAAGGAAAGCAGACCCCTCAGTTACAAGCACAGTTAAAAACTTTCGCCTATTCTCTTGGAGATTCAGCGACACGGAAGTTTTAATTCAACTACCAGTGGCCAATATCAGAACTACGACAATATTCCAACAGAATCTTGTACGGAAAATAGTACGTAGAACTAAATTATTACTAATAATTCACACATTTTCACATCCATTTGAAGAGATGGGATTCTGATTAACTGATAACATTCTCAGGACTAAATTATCTGGGCACAGATAATAGATTTATGGTATTAGAGTTTATTTCTTGAGTGGTCTCCGTAAGATAAACATTAGGATTTTTAATATCCCTGACCGAATTCAAGCATAGAGAGCTAAATGGGAACGACATCTGGAAAGAAATGAAACAGCCCCCATTTATGCAGGTGCCGCATCTTCAAAAAGAACTGAATAAGTACAGAAAACTACAGTAACTGGTCTGCACAATTATTTTGAAATACAGAACAGAATTAATAAAGAGTGGAGCAGAGGAATCGCATGTTTTTCAAATAGCTAGTACTCGGCAAGGGTGGGGTTGATGACGTTGGGCGTGAGCCGGCGGACAGCTCAGACAATGCAGTTTCAGTAGCCATGGCGCATTGGAACCTAGAGTAACGTGTGTTTGCCGTCGAGCAGTTTTTTTAGTAACAGTGATTCCGTAGTTATGGTCGAACATCTTTTCCGTCGAAAGTTCGATGTTGAGCGTCGAGGTGCAATTCCAGATCGAAACACTATACTGCGATGGATTTAAATGCTTCAACCCATCGGAGTATAGTATTTTCTTTCCTCTTAGGCTTACCATGTAGACCACCCCATTAATGGATTCCTTTCAGGTTTTCGACCAAAACTGGAAGAGCACATCTCACTTCCTCCCAGCTATATACCTCACCAATCTCATCTGTTTTGATGCCATCAACCATACAGGTCAACTACCTGGATTGTTTGAAGACAATGCCAGGAACTCACTTGATATATCTTCAATTTGTAGGATGATTCAAGAATGAGGAATGAAAAAGAATTTTGAATGAAGCGGTTTGGCAAAATAGAGGCACTGTCCCACTGTATTCTTGAACATAGTGAGGAAATGCAAGACAAATCTCACTTAAGGTCGCCGATCACCCAGCTGCGATTCGAACCAGATATAAACCTGAAGCGTTGGTATTACACCAACGTGTTCAAGAAAAACTCCTGTGGTTGTGGCTAGTCATAAATTTCTTTCGAAAGTAACTACAAATCAACTACCATTAGTAGCTAAATATCAACAACACAAACAAAAATGCATATGGAGTTAATGACGCAAAGTCACAGTTCAGGCAGTAAAATGCCAAGGACAGGGCACTGATTTAGCACGAGGCATGTATGACTGCAATACTCCAGAATTACTGAACTTCGTGTTATGTTACTCTCCCCTAATACGCTTTCATTGGCCAAAGTCAGAGCTCATGAGACTGTGAAATTACTGTTATTATTACATTACACAACATGGGACCCTTTTGTAATTACCTGCCCTAGTTTCATTGTCCGACATTTTCTGTGCTCAAAGATATTTTCACGTCTTTGGTGATGAAGAGTGGGGTAACACTTTGAGTTCAAAACCACCTATTTAAGATAATCCATCATCAACTCAACAAATAATTACAAGAGAGGCGAAACAATAAGAAAGATCGAAGCAGAAAGAAATACAGGCCAGATATTTTAAAGGGGCACAATTATTTCAACCGTTGGCAATTGGTTAACATAGCTCTGTCGTCCCTGAAGCGGCAAATACGCAGTTTACTTTGTCAGCGTGAAATCGTTTCGTCTGGTAGATAGTTCCAAGATTACAGGATGGCACATAAAGGAAGACAGTAAAATGACTGTGATGTGACACCGTGTAGTGAATATAAATCAGTTCTTGCCAAACGTAACTGAGCGACTGGCTAACTAATTAACCAACCAAACAACTAACTAAATAACTAAAGAAAGAAAGGACGAACGAAATGCAGGAGGCAGAGTCCCTTTTAAGACGCTAATGGTTCCTTCGCTAGTCAAAAACTACCCTTCACTTTATAGAACCCGAAGATGAATTGCCGCGTTCACAAGTGCCCACCACCCTTTCCTATCTTGAGCCATATCAATCCAGTCCATGTCCCCACATCACCTGTTGAAGATCCATTTTAATATCATTCTCCCCTATACGCCTATACCTTCCAAGTGGTCCATTTGCCCCTGGTATCCACACCCAAACTCTGTATGCACCTCTTCTTTCCGATGATGCGTGCTACCTGTCCGCCCGTTTCGTTCGTCTTGATTTGATCACCCGATTAATACTTGGTGTGAAGTACAGAACACGGTGTTCTTCTTTATGCTCTCTTCTCTAGTTCCGTGTCACCCGTCCCTTCGTAGCCCAAATATCTTCCTCAGCATCATATTATCAAACACCCTCAGCGTATGTTCGTCCCTCATTACGAGAGTCCAATTTTCTAACAGATACACACACACAAAACCGCGGACACAACGGCAGTTGTCCAAAGGACATAAAGCACTGCTTTTTAGGAAGCCAGATAAGATAGCGAACGTGCATATGTCCCTTCTGAAGGATATGAGGACAGTTACATCTTCGTGACTATGCCATTTGCTTTCTCGCTTAACAAGGACGACCTTCCAATCAGTTAACGTTTGGTGTAAAAGCTTACGCTGATGCGGCAGGTCAAGGCGTAGTTGGTTGCAGTAAGTTGGGGAGGGTCCAGTGTGACAACGGCACGCTAAGATCCCGGTACTGGAACCTGTGAGGAGCGCGAGAAGGTAATTCTTCTTACAATCGTTACACTAAATGAACTTATTTTTGTGGATTACGTGGCATTTAGAAGCCAGTTTAAGCTTTCCATGTCCACTTCTTGAATGTACATTGGGAGAGCGGCTATATAGCTTCATTCATTCCTAATCTCTGAACTAGTTCGACGTGAGTACTCAACTTCGCCTCCCTGGCCGCTTTACCCCCGGGAAATGACTCAGTTACCCATTCAGTAAGAAGCAATTTGGATACAGAGCAAGTCTGGATGTTATACAGAAAAAGTCTTACACTTACCGGCATCAGAAACCCAGCTCCTCCCACCATTAAACTAGTCGCTGTATGGACCACGTTATCCTAGTTCTGCCTTTAAACGCCAGTGGTCACACGATGTGCCTCCAGGTGTAATATTCAGAAATTCTAAATTCGACACTCATAGTACTTTTGTTTGGTTTTTATGAATCTGGATAGTCATTATTTCCCTACACAGCACTAACTTATTGGGTTTTATAATTGAGATGGGGTGTGTTTACTGCGCGGTACGAGCTGAATTTTTTACTGCATTCGGATTACGTACTGTATGTTAAGGGGGTCTGAAAAAAATTGAAAAAAATTTTAAGCCAAACATATAATAAATTGATAGATTTCATTTTACAATAAGCAATGATTATGTCACAGCATTTAACTTATTTAATTATATACACAATGATTTCATTAGGTTTAAATCTATGGAAATTTTAGGCGTTACTCCCCGAATATGTCTATTCCGGAAGAAATTAAGAGCAGACTGGGGTCAGGAAATGCTTGCTATCATTCGGTGCAGAGTCTTTTGTCTTCCAGATTGCTACCCAAAAATTTAAAGATCAAGATATATAGAACTATAATTTTGCCTGTTTTTTGTATGGGTGTGAAACTTGGTCGCTGGCATTGCGGGAGAAAAGGAAGCTGACGGTGTTTGAGAATATGGTGATGAGGAGAATATTTGGACCTAGGAGGGAGGAGGTAACGGGGGAATGGAGGAGACTGCATAACGAGGACCAAAATGATTTGTACTCCTCACCCAATATTGTGCGGGTGATAAAATCGAGAAGAACGAGATGGGCTAGGCATGTGGCGCGTATGGGTGAGGAGAGGCGGTGTATAGGGTCTTCGTGGGGAAACCGGAGGGAAGGAGACCACTGGGGAGACCTAGGCGTAGATGGGTGGATAATATTAGGATGAATCTCCAGGAGGTGCGATGTGGGTATGTGGATTGGATTCGGCTGGCCCAGAATAGAGACAGGTGGCGGACGCGTGTGAGTGCAGTAATGAACTTTCGGGTTCCGTGAAATGCGGGGAATTTCTTGACTAGTTGCAAACCAGTTAGCTTCTCAAGAAGGACTCTGCACGATGGAATAAGTAAGTCCCCGAATAAGGCGGTAGGCCGCCTAAATATGTGGGAAGGAAAATCACAAGTATAGACACCTATAATATACGCTTTGTATGTGCAAGTAGTTGTTTTTTATAATAAGAAATATCCTTCGTTGTGACTGACGGTCTAATTATCTGTTATTTCTGTGGTTATTTTTTGTCTGGTTGCATAATCAACCTCCCACGGATTTCCTGTCAATATTCTATCTTTATCCTGCGCAAATTGACCTTGAGACTGTTGAACCTTGTCGTTAACAAACCATGATTATCATCGAAATCACAATCATCATCATCAACTGTCCGGTAGTTTTGCTGTTCCTTCGTTGTTGTGTATTGAAACATTCAAGAGCGTGTTCAGTAACAGATCAGAGCTGTGAAGCCTACTGTAAGTAAACTGAATTTAATGGAACATAGTTATGTATATATTCTGGGACAAATTATCTCAGTCCATCATTTTGCATTAGCAGATATAGTATTATTTATACTGTAACTTGATATGATTTTTCCACATCTATTTTCCGTGTGTGTGTGTGTGTGCATGCGCGATTAGTTATTGGATGTAGTTCTCTTCTTCTCCTCCTCCTCCTCCACCACCTCCTGTGCTGTCTCTGTAAATGGCTTTATCGCTCCACAGCGAGCACATTAGTAACAAAGAAATGGACTATTGTTGGAAAATATTTTTCAATCTACGGTTTCGCATAGTGAACCGGAAGAAATTATATTTTCCTCCCGTTCCAGGTATTCCGAAATGCCCATTCCAGGTGACGTGTACGCCTGGACGGTAGTGGCTGCTGTTATTTGTCTGTTGATTTACGCCTACCTCACCTGGACAAGCAACTACTGGCGCAAGAAGGGAGTACCTTACTTGGAGCCGGAACTGTTCTTTGGAGTTCTTAGGGACAATGTTTTTGGCAAGAAATCTCTAGCAGAATGCTACCAAGACTGTTACTGGTAAGTGGACGCAAAATGATCCACCCATTTTCCGTGATGATGATGTGCAGCGGTATTTCACAGTGCCAGAGCATGAAATTATTTAAGCGAAGATTAAGATAGGCCTACTAGGTAAAACTTCCTGTCAACTTCGCAGATTACAATTTTTGTTTGTTATGGAATTCTGTCTAGACCCCCCAAAATAGAGCTATTTGCGAATTTTACAGTTTTGCTTCATTGAGGGACACAAAGGTTTCTTTCACATTAGCGTGTATTCTGTGAAAGGGCTCTCTAATAACTTTTAATTATATTCTTCCTCGGTAGCATGACAGTCACTGAAAGTGAAAATTTTCCCCTGTATCTCGCCGGCTTAAGCTAAATATTCACAGAAAACTGTAGTGGGAAAGAGTTTAAAAGAAGCATAAATCTTCAGGGTAATGAGAGGAGGCGGGTAAATCCAAATGTGATAATAACAGAGTAACTAATCCCAAGTTGTTAATGAAGAATAATGTCATTATTCCTTTACAAAACGGGAATTTCATTCCAAATTAATGACAGATACTATCTTACCACGTCATTTGGTTTATTTTAAATTCCTCATTCCATTAAGCCAAAAAATTATAGAATTCTTAATTTAGATAAACCTCTATGTAGTTCACACAACAACAAATGCACTATTTATTAACTTGGTTAAAAGTTTTAATTTACAGTAAAATACACAATAATATCGCCCCTACATGTTTCGGTCTTTAATGACCATCATCAGGGAGCTTTATCTGTACCTAACTAAAGTTATATTTATGTTAAAACACTCGGTAAAATTACGTCGTTATATATATTTGGTGATGTGGCAGCATATCGTAGAGCGGTATGTGTGTTGTGTGCAGTGCACACAACACACATGCCTCTCTAGAATGAGAAATGTTTCAAACAAAAGTTGTAGAGAAAATCAAAACACACATTTTGTGTTCAGTAATTGTTATTCGAAAATCTTACAGTTTATGAGAAAATGTTGTAAATTGGGCATGCTACAAATGACAATATGGCTCATGCACATTGCCTGCTGGATACATAAGGCTACAAATACACAACACTCAGGTTGTGTAATACTTATTGCTTTTCCACTGCAACAACAGTTGCGCGAAAGCGCCTCAGTGTTACGTTATACGCACATTGCTTGTCTTTTATAATATTACCAACATCTTTATTACAGTTGCAGAATAAAAGACCAACTTGATGTCACTTGTTATTTTGTTTCACTTCTTATGTGCTCAACATGTTTCGGGCATTAATATGTCCATCATCAGGAGCTTGCGACTATTCTGTTGAATTACCACATTGGTCGTATTGTTCTGTAAAGACGGAGGATTTAGCATCTTAGTTTTTGTATTATTGTAGGTGGGAAACCGTTTTGCTGGGCTATGTGAAGAATTGTTGACCATTTCCCACCTACAATAATACAAAAACTAAGATGTTAAATCCTCCGTCTTTACAGAACAATAGACCGATGTGGTAATTCAACAGCACAGTCGCAAGTTCCTGATGATGGATGTATTAATGTCCGAAACATGTTGAGCACATAAGAAGTGACATCAAGTTGGTCTTTTATTCTTCAACTATCACAATGATGCATGGTCCAATAAACATAAGATCTTTATTACAGACTGACAATGCAAAGATAGTTCTTTGCTTTTGGGAAACGAGAAAGATGTAGGTCCTTCTTAAACTTCCTCTTCATTCGAGAGTCAATTTTGATTCTGTCAAAATTTCAGATACATTGTTTAAAGTTAAACTCCCTAATAAAATCGCAGATTTACGTAAGTTCTGTAAGTTAACGCGTGCTTTATTCAAAAAGCTTTGATTTTTTAAAAGTTTTAAAATTTTTTAAAGAAGGGTGCATTTTGTGCACAAATAACTCAGCCGACATACCAAAATAAGCGCCACCATATTAAGCATCGAATTTTCGAGGTAATTTTTCCCCGCGGTAGAAGTTAACTTACGACATACAACACAGACTCCTGATCTTTGTGGCAATTTTTGTGGCAACCTATTTCGCACGCATCACAACTGTTGTTCCAGGAAGCTAAATGGCCTGAAGTGCGGAGGAGTTTTCAAATTCCGTCAACCAGTCGTACTGCTCAGGGACCCCGAGCTTGTCAAAACGGTCATCGTGAAAGAGTTCTCAAGTTTTCAAGACAATGACTTCCACAGCAATGTCGACATAGATCCTTTATTCGGTAGAAACCCTTTCGTCCTGAGAGGAGACTTGTAAGTACAAGGATCGCACAAGACTAAGTACAAGTGTCATACAAGACTATACTAATCAATGAACCAACTTTATCCACCAATTTAGGTTGAAGAAATCCAACAAGATGCAAGAGTATGCATATATTTATTTACTGCTAAATTACTCTACATGTTTCGTGAGTCCATCGCGCCCATCAGCAGGAGTACAAAAAACTGCATTTGCAGCCTCTTGTACAGATCATACTAACTGGGAAGGAGCTTCTTCGAAAGTGACCAAATAAGGTCACGTTTGAAGAAGCTTGCTCCCCAGATAGTATGATCTGTACCAGAGGCTGCAACTACAGTTTTATGTACTCCTGCTGATGGGCGCGATGGGCGCCTGAAACATGTAGAGTAATTTAGCAGTAAATAAATATCTGCATACTGTTGCATCTTGTTGGATTTCTTCAACCTAGAATTACGATGCACGGAACTACAAATATAAAATGTATCGACCAATGTCGCTCAGTCGTTGAGCTGACCAAAAAGCCTGCATTTTTTTGGAACTAGAAAGTCCTTACCAAGAGATAATTGCTTGACAGTATCCTCTGTAAGGCTCTTGTGCTCCAATAAGCCCTGTTCTACGAAGAAAAGTAGTACAGTGTCAGGTTCGACAGCTTTTTTTCCACAGAGTGAACCCCCGCTACCCACTGGAGTTTAGGTGGGCCCCAAATCAATCTGGACGGTGCGAGGAACGAAAATATTTGTGCCTGTCCCTGCCGGGATATGAGGTCAGGTTTCCCGGTCGCCGAACTCGTAGCTAAGTGACTATGCCCACAGTCCGGCTCCTCCCTATATTTATAGGTCTAATATTGGTGCCACATTTATATCTAAAAACGATCAAGCTATCCCAGCACAGACCTGGAAAGGTTCTTAGGCCTTCAGGAAGTTAAGGCTTTTGGATTTCAATACAATCGACACACGAAGGTGGTTATTCTGTTAGCCCTATGCATCGACCGCATTTACCCCAGGTATCCTTGGTTCTCATTTCTGTTACAGAGTGAATCACATTCATGGCCATAGTGCAGCCAGAAGGCTGAAGTGAATGAAAAATCTCAATGACATCATCGGGAATCAAACCCACGACCTCCGGCTTGTAGCGGAGTGTCTCAATCAATTTCGTCACTGCGTATTCCTACATCTATATCTGGGTCCTCAAATAGTTCTTTCACTTCACAAAATATGTCAACAAACTTATCACTAATAGACCCAAGACAAATGTTACAATGAACTGTCATAGAGACACTATTGTTATTACAAAACATGGCATGGCATCTTTTCCAGAAACTAGCTCTCGATGTTGACGGTCTATTGTATTCTGGTTCTTGATTAGGATCCTGAATTCGGGGCTTTCTACGTCACGTTTTTTGTGGCTTAATTAAACTGCCCATGTGGTAAAATGGCGGATCATTGTCTTAAGTGTTGCAGACGGCCTTGTTCAGCAACCTTCCCATATCGTTACTTGCAATATGTCTGCAAATTAATGCTGCCGTACATAAACTATGCACAATTTTGCTATATAACGCGTCTACAAAAACGTTAGCTGAATTGCGGTTCGATTCCCGTCACAAGCACGCGATTTATCTCTTCCCCAGAACCTCCGGACCGGCTGCGGCCCAACCAGCCTCCTATTCAGTTGTTACGCGGGGACTTCCCTTCGTTTAAAAGCGAGCAGAGCGTCAAGCTTACCATCCCACATATTGCGCAGAAGTTAAGGATGTGTGCAACTATACATCCGTTTCACCGCACACCGTAATTGTGCGCACAGGGACAGCTGAAACTTTATTTATTACATGAAGTAGAAATTCGAGTTTCATATAAGACTTTATGTGCTTCTACAGTAGTAAATTCCAGGAAGACCTTATCACGTGACTAAGACTGGAAGGCTGCGAAATGTCAACCGAGTTTTGCTAAATAAATACCATGGAAATATTTAAAAAACAAAGCAAAACATGAAGTCCCCTCTTTTATTTTAACATATTCTTCTGTGAATTTTTTTTATATATTTGTTTACTGCAATTGAGTTGGCACCCGGTGGCAGTAGTGACACCCGGTGGCAGTACTACCCTACTAAAAAGAACAAGATGGAAGGGTGACATCCATATGCTTCTTACGAAAATCAGCTGTGGGAATGGGTAGTGGGCGGACCCATCTAACAATCACGTCCAATACTTGTTTAAATTTTTGCGCCTTTGTGCCGTTAGCTTCTGTATTGACAGTTTTGCCTAAATTTAGTAATTTGATGTTCTCTAGATGGAAGGAAGTAAGATCCAAACTCACACCCGGCTTTACGTCCGGAAAATTAAAGCTGATGTATCCACTTATCCAAGACGTCTGCAACGAACTGCTAGCGCACCTCAGAGAAGACACAGGCGAAGGTAAGGAAAGGGTGCCGTTGACGGTACTCACTACATCGAAAGTGTACGGCATTTCGTTTTCGTGTTAGGTTACACGCAGTAAGTACTTATTTTGTATCATAACTTTCTACGTAACAGTGAAACTCACTTTCTGTTGTTCGCCAAAAGTAAGAAAAGCGTGACCAGACTGTAAGTTTTTGTACGTGTTCAACTATCGACTATAAGTAGGAGTGTTGCTGAAGGGGAGGGGGGTGGGAGGAGGAGTGGTGCTGCCGCCCTAGGCGGCAGAGACAAGAAAGGGCGGTAAATGAATATTTTGAATAAAAAAATTTATGTTATGTGCAAAAAATCTTAAACTATTGAGCCAAATAAAAGGAAATTCAATAAATATTTGCTATTTTTTAGAAGTTCATAATTCCTGTTACGGTCGGCCGTTTTTATTACTTGCTCCGGGCGCCAGGGAAACCTAGCTGAGCCAGTGCTACTATTGCTGCGAAGCGAAACTCAGCGAGATAATTTTGGTGACTAGCTCTCGCGTTTTCAATTTAACACACTTTTGTTTCCTAATGATTTGCACCGAGTTGATAGCTTCTATCACAGCCAGTCGCAACAGAATAATTGCTCGTAAGATGCGTTAGTTCTATCAGATTACGAAAAACATTACTTCAGTTGCAATGCTTTTATAATGGTGTGTTATGTATATAATAACATATAATACACTGTGTATTGTTTATAATAATATGTAATATTAACGTGAAGTTCGTAAAGCTGATTTTCTTCCTGACTGGCGAACGTTACCACTTACTTTCATCCAGCAGGTGTTTTGTTTGTTGGTATTGAGGTCTACTTACCAAGATGGTTCTAAATTAATTAATATTCCTTTCTCCACTATGCATGAATCAGGGTTTAGAAGGTGGTTCATATGTAAGATGTGACCAATCCAGTTAGCCTTTCTTCGTTTTATTTACGTATGGTTCCCAGAGACCATACCCCGTCATTTTTGATTGAGCTTAAATAGGAAATGTATCACCGGATGTATTTTCTACTTGCCATTAATAGTGACTGTCAGCACGGCTGCTGAATCCCTTCGGACAGAGTGCAACATTCTGGGAGACAAAATTAAAAAAAAAATAATAAAATAAAAACATTTACGTATGGAGGGCGTTCCTTCCCCCGCCCCTGACGCTTATGTCATCACTATTATGAAATTTATAGGTGTGTCTGCACACAAAAGGGTTAAAACCGTTCAAGCTAATATTTCTACAAAGTGGATTGCTCCTAAGTGCTTAAGCAAACAGCATTGCCACACGTTGCACCAACATGTTTACTTCATGACATATCTGATAGCGCTAGGTTAACGAGTGTTAATAAAACAGCATTCAAGAACAGATGGAAAAAGTACCCAGTTATCAAGTAGGACTTTAGTTCAAAGACAAGAACAACATAAGATTGAGACATCGAAAAGCACATAGGGACTAGAAGGTAGGTGAATCAGAACGACAGACACAATAATCCACCAATATGAGGTTCTATACACATCGTTTTAGTCAGTTAATTATTAAGTACTCAGCAGAAAATCAACATGCATCCAGTTCTCAATTAAAACAGTTTTAACTGAAAAACAAAACAAAATGCAAAAAAAATAAAAATAAAAAAAAACTCTGGGATCTGAAAACCTGTAAATTATGAGTTCACATAATATGGTCTAACTTAACCATTTACACGCAGAATTAAATCGCATCTGCCATTTTTTGGCATTATTAGGAGCTCACCATATTCTCCACGTTAGCAGGATAAGGATTAACGTGCACTTTTGGCCTTTTACTCGTTGCCTTTATGTAGGCCTGATGATAATCCGTGCATAGGCACGAAATATGTAGCTCATTTACAATTTGATATGTTGTGTTTAGACTGAGGTAGAATTGTCCTGAAAGCTACATAGTAGCCTACTCAATCTCTTCTCCGCCTTCTTTGACCGTCCGTCTCAAGAAACAACCCTGGAAGACAGGCAATGTACGTATAATATAACACTGAGGCGCGTTCGGGTAAACATTGTTGCACTGGAAAAGCAGTGTTTCATATGGTTTTCTGCACCGAGTTTGTGGATGGATGGTGGTATTGAGAGCCACTGCTTAGGTTGTGTGTACGGTGCGGATGGTGCCGTGCACGGCAACATCCGCACCGTACACACGACCTACGCAGCGGCTCTCAAGACCACCACCCATCCACAAACTCGTTGCAGAAAACCATATGCTGCAACTCAACATCTAATGCTCCTGATGATGGGCGTATGCGCCCGAAACACGTAGAGCTAAGAATACATCAATAAAATTACCTCGTTGCATCAAGTTGGCATTTCACATTATTCCAGATATTTAATCTATTTTCGTTACCGAGCGTAAGAGACAGTGCATAACAGCATGCAGTATTAGGTCTAATATCATTTAAACTTCATGTTTTAGGCTGTAAGGCGCAGGCAAATGTTTGTGAAATGGACAATAGTAAACGTGCTGGGAACTTAATTCAGATATTTGTTTCTTCATATATAAGAACTAAAGTATATCATGATAGGTTAAGGTAAAATTGTCCTTGTAAGGGTCATGAAGGCATATGGGAGAGTGGAAATGTAGCTTTACCGGTTCTTAGTCACCTTGACTCACCGGCCGTCTTAGCCTGGTGGAAAACAGATTTGGTAACATCGTATAGGACGATAGGTGGGCCGGAGAGGCTGCATGGGCGCTGCGGGGATGAAAAAAAATCCCTTACACCTGTCGTGAATGAAACACCGATTCCTCGGTCGTCCAGTTGGTAATATAGTTGCCATACCGACCACACTGCACCAGCTCCATACAATAATAAATCATGTTACAATTATGGTACAACGCAAATTGTGAGTCTTATTCTTTGTACAGGTGGACTTCGTGAAGCGAAAGAAATAACGACGAAGTTTGCAGCAGATTCTGTGTCGATTTGCGCGTATGGTTTACGACAGAACTCTTTCCTGAATCCTGACACAGAATTTAGGAAATATGGGAGAAAATTCCTAGAACCCACAATATGGAGGGAAATCGAGCAGTCTATAGTGATTCTTTTTCCTGCAGTTGCTGACTTCTTAAAGCTGAAGTAAGTTTTGTCCAGCACAGGCTTTGATTAATAAGCTGAAGAGCGGTTTCTTTCAGAAAATTACAAAGGAATGCATATCCAACTGTACCGTTGTTTTATTGGAGACTACACTTTTATTTTATGTATTTGCAAGAATTACGCTAAATTTCAGTGGGGTAATTTTACCATTACTTTTTCTAGCTGCGAGGTCCACAGACGGATCTTCCATTTCACCATGCTTATAAACTGTAACTCTTGAGAGGCAATATGAAGTCACAGTTTTGTTGATTATGCACGCCATGAACTTGAAAGATTTTCAACAACACTATAGAATACGCGGGGATACTAAATGATAACAAAGTTGCCCGTTAAATATGGAGGCCTTTATTTACCAATCTAGCTAAAAAGAAAGTTACTGCCTTATTTTCGTGCAGCTACTATAACGAAAGAAAAAAATAAGTTAATTATCAAACACCCGTCCAAGAGAAATGTGAAGCTATTAGACCCTTTTACGAGAATGGTTTCTTAATCTCTTATATGTGACAAATATCACGCTGAATATGAAAGGCGGTCCAGCTTTGATTTTAACCAAGGACCAGCTAAGCATGGGTGGTATAGACAATTACTGCATTACCACCCTGCTACGTGAATATGTTTTGCAAAATCGCATTCATATAAAATGCTGAATGTCGAATTATTTTTTAAGATTCACGCCGACGGAAGTGATTGACTTCTTCAGAAGGATGACCAAAGAAACAGTGACATATCGAGAACAGAACAACGTGAAGCGGAATGATTTTCTGCAGCTGCTGATTCATTTGAAACAGAACGCCGAAGATGTGAACAATTCCAAGGACAAATCGATTCCTTGGTATAAGAGTAAGTACCACTAGGGGCGAGCCCATGTGCTGGCCGTTGTTTGTAGCTGAAAGCATTCCAAGTGCAGGATGTGGTTATACCGAAAGTTGTCGGAGAAAAGAGACTGGTGTGTCAAATATTTTAAGTGCACTTATTTGGTACTGAAATGAAAATAGTGTTTCAAAATGCAAAGGGGGGTGGGGGGGACTTTAAAATAACATAATAGGTAAATTCGTTTCGTAATTTTCATCCCTTCTAAAATGAGTGGGGATGTAGCACGCATTACAGAAGAAAATTCATAGACATATATGGTAAGAGGACCTGAAGTGTAGAGGCTTCTTGGGAGTCCTAAGCAAGGATGGAATTACAGCGTTTAAAATGTATCTTACAGAAGCGCAGGTATGGATGGTATTTATCTGACACAGAACAGGGAGGAGACGCGAGCTTCTTTGAAGGTGAAAATGAAATTTTGGTTTTCACAAGAGGCAGGAAATTTTTTGAATAGCTCAAAAACTAAGTTATCTGCATTCTAAAAGTGCTCGAAGGAACGACATTTTTTCTAGTATTCTAAAAATTAAGTTTTCAATATTTCATGTTTTGCAACTGGAATTTTAGAATGTGTGCGAGTGAACAGCTGTGAAATCATTCGCGTATTGTACAACGGACCATTCAAAAGCGTTATGATAACAACTAAGAAGACTCCCTGATGATGGCACGTGTGGTGTGTCGAAACATGTCGGAAAATTGACAACTATGACGAATACATTTAGTACATACAGAGTAGGTTCAACAGACTAATTACGCTACAAGGAACTAGTTTTATTTCAAATTTATCTTCCCATCTACGCGTTGATCTTCCAGCAGATTCCTTCCTGTAAAGTTTCCATACCAAAATGTGTGCAATTTTTAATACCCCGACCGGTTCCACACGTCTGACCCGTCCCACGAAATTTACATACAAGGAAATGAGCTCGAGTTGACTGCAATTTCAGAATTCACGGACGAAGACATCGCGGCGCAAGCCCTCACGTTCTTCACTGACGGCTATGAAACTTCATCAACGGCACTGGCTGTTCTACTCCATGACTTGGCCTGCCACCCCGACGTACAGAATAGGCTCAGGGAGGAAGTGGATTCCGTGACAGTACAACACAACGGACAACTCGACCTGGACATCATCCAAGGAATGGAGTACCTCGACATGGTGGTTCAAGGTACATTAAGTTTCGACGTTTGCTTAGAACACATTAACACACTCAGCAATAAGAGATGCCCCTGGAGTTAAAGCGCGTATGTTTGTGGATATCAACATATGGATGGTTGCAGCTTAGAATTAAGTATGAATGTAGGTTAGCCATGTTTCACGCTGTACTGTGCTGTCTCGCAGAAGTACTGGCCGTGCAAAAGTCCTATACTCGGTCAAATAATCCGTGCCAGATGCCTACTGATTTACAGTTTCAGAACAAATTCCAAACTGGAGCCGAATTAAAGGCCAAATAAATAAATAAAAAAAAAACTTAGAGGCAGACCAATATACAATTTATGTAAAAAAAATTTTTTGCATGTATCTATTGCTGTAGGTGTGGTATTGTACTTGCAGTTAAGATAGTACATTGCAGCTGTATGAAAAGGAAATGCAAGCAAAATATAGGCAAGGTGTGTTTTAATTAAATATGTGTGTGGATTTCGACACAAGTAGTTGCCACGAAAGACACTCAATAGACTATTTAAAAGTACCGTATATTCTTGAATCTAATCCGCACCCTTTTTACAGTTTCAGAGGACTAAAAAATAAGATGCGGATTACATTCGCGGTCGTGAGCTGGATTTTGGAAAAATGATAGAGCCGCTGTACGTGCCGTAAGAACAATACAATATAATAATTTATTATTTATATTATATAATATTTATAATTTATTATTCATCAGACTCGCCGTCATCACTCATAACTGAATCGTTATCCGTCATCCGGTCACTATCTTCTTTATCTTCACCATCGTCCTCCCATAGAATGTCATCTTCGGATCCGTCGAAAGCATTGCTTATGCAACGGATAACGGTTAAAGCATTGGTAACATCCAATATTAGTCAATCAGTCTGCCTTGTAGGCAAGGGGCGGTTGAAATAAAGGTGCGGATTAGAACCGCGAACTAATTTTTTCTCGTTTAAGAAATCGGCAAAAAATTGTGCGGATTAGATTCGAGAATATACGGTATTTTACTTCTGAGAAGTGGGTGCCAAATGCTGAATGGTGGTCCTTCGGCATGCTAAAGGATGCCATGACGTTCAGCAACACCTCTTAACCCTTATCCTGCTAACGTGGAGAATAGGGTGAACTCCTATTAATGCCAGCAGATGGCAGATGGGATTTAACTCGGTGTCTAAATGGCTAAAGAAGTATAATCATTAAACAAAATGCTGTTAAAGGAAGCCGA
>Ga0123357_10003322_pt1 | contig 18385 bp, 15 predicted proteins | sample TergutEmb28metaG_FD_89873 | JGI IMG/M metagenome (GOLD analysis project Ga0123357, IMG submission 89873) | Embiratermes neotenicus P4 segment gut microbial communities from Petit-Saut dam, French Guiana - Emb289 P4 | ecosystem: Host-associated > Arthropoda: Insects > Digestive system > Gut ...
CCGGCGGCTTCCAGCCGGGCGCGATGGCTCTGCTACGCTTCGGGACCGCTGCCGTCGTGGCGCTTGCCTACCTGATCATCACGCGCCAGGGCCTGCCGCGCGCCCGCGATCTGCCCCGCATCGCGGCAGCCGGCCTCCTCGGCATCTCGGTCTATCACTTCTGCCTGAACTTTGGCGAGCAGGTCGTTCCCGCGGGCGCCGCCTCGATCATCATCGCCTTTGCGCCCATCTTCGTCGCGCTCATCTCGGCCGCCTTCCTTAAGGAGCGCATGAGTGTCTGGGGCTGGCTGGGAGTTGCCTGCTCGTTTATCGGCGTCTGCCTGGTTGGCCTTTCGAGCGCCACGGGCTTTCGCGTCAACATCCATGCGCTTGCCATACTGGGCAGCGCTCTGGGCACCGCGATCTACTTTGTTCTGTCCAAGGAGCTGCTCAAGCGCTACTCGGGCATCCAACTCACCAGCTATGCCATCATCGCGGGCGCGCTCTTCCTGATGGTGTTCGCGCCCCAGCTGATCCATAACGCGCACACCGTGTCGCCCGGCGCAGCAATGGCAGCCATCTATCTAGGAGTATTCCCCGGCTTTCTGGCCTACGCGCTTTGGGGAGTGGCGCTCTCGCGCCTGCCCGCCACACAGGTCACGGTCTTTCTTAACGCCGAGCCCCTGTTCGCCGCGGCTATCGCCTGGGCCTGGCTGGGCGAGGTCCCCAGTCACCTGGTCGCCCTCGGCGCCGCACTTGCCATCATCGGCGTGTTGATGGTCCAGCTGCTCAACACCCACCGCCAGACCACTAGGAGCTAACCCATGCGTGACGATCCAGTACCGCTTTCAATACTCGGCGCAAGCACCTTGGTGTTCCACGGCAAGTCCGGGGATCGATCTATTGATCTGAATAAAGTTGAGAGGATTCTTTGCGAGCGACAGCTCTGCAGAAATGGGGTCAAATACAAGCTTCATTTCTACCAGGCGAACATCGAACAGGATACGTGGCTTTTCTATCTGGATGACAAAGCTGGCCTTTCAGTGATCGCGCAAAAGATAGCTGCAATAAATCCCTCAATCTGCATTGATGAACGCATCAACAGAGGACTTTTCTCCCTCTCCTGGTGGTGGCCCGAAGCGTGACAAAAAGGACCTGGTCCTTTTTTGTCAACGGGCCCGGATCCAGGCGGCTATGGCGTCGGTGACTTGCGCATCGACCGTGCCAGGGACTTTGTAGTCTTTGGCGGTCTTTGTCGCATACGAGTGGGTAAAGACGTGGTTGAGGTCGGGGAACAACTTAAGTGTGACGTTGGGGCGGTCAGACAGTAGTTGCGCGTATCCCGCAAAGTCCTTGTCAGGATACCCCTGGAAGTCTTTGTCGCCCTGGAAGATGAAAGCGGGCTTGCAGCTCAGCTCCAGATAGGGACCGGCGGGGTGTTCCTCCATCTCTTTGAAGTAATACGCGCGCGTCTTACCAAAGACCTTCTTCTCCTTGGCCTGCGCGTCAGTCAGGGCGTCGATTGCCGCAAAGTCCGCCTTAAGCTTTGCCGTCTGCTTGTCTGCGAGTTTCTTGACCAGTCCCTTGTAATTTTTAACCAGCTCCGTTATCTGATCCAGCATGATCTCGCGCAGCGTCCGAAGCGAGCCGGCGGCAATGATGAGCCCGTCAAAGTTGCCGCCCTCCGCGTCGATGCGCGGCGCAAGCATGGCGCCCAGACTGTGCCCTAGGATGAACACCTTGCCTATGCGCGGGTCAGCGCGCAACAGTTTTGTCGCCAAAATCGCGTCGTCAATCGTCTCGGTCTCAACGGTCACCTCCCCAGGATGCTCCATCATCTTTCTGCCGTAAATCTTTGTCCGCTTATCGTAGCGCAGCGTCGCAATGCCCTTATCGGCGAGCGCGTGAGCGATGTCTTTGAAGGGAGTAAGCGCCCCGATCGTCTCATCCTTGTCCTGCGGCCCCGAACCATGAACCAACACAACTGCCGGGATGCCGGCCGTATCGCCGCCCGCCTTCGTCACAATGGTTGCGGCCTGCGCCGCTGCTTCCTCCGTCGCCCCTGCCGCCGTCTTCGCTTCCGCCCCAGCTTCGGCTTCTGCCTTCGCCCCCGTATGTGCCTCATCCGGCAGCGTCAGGATTGCGTCCAGCGCAAACTCTGTCCCCGCGCCTACCGTAATTTTCTCTTCACGCATATGAGTCCTCCAAACAACCGCCGCACTGCCGCCTGCAAAACAGGCTTTTACGCCCTGGGTGCTTCATCTCATATCTACTATACTGCTCCTGCAACAGAGCGCAGCTCAAAGCTCTCCTGAGTTGACCGAATTAGTTACCAATTTCGCCCTCTGCCTGATGACACGAAGTGATAGCTCAAGAATGTGAGAAGACACGTGAACCTTACTTTTTGTATCAAAATTACGGTTATTGGTGGTTTTTCCCGAGATACTGCTCAATAGGTGCCTGTTTTTGGCTATCAGAAGCAAAAAACCACCCAATGACCGTAATTTTGATACAAAATCTTAGAAATGAGCGCACTCTGGCAGTCTCTGATGTAAAAGAGGGCTTTTTGCAAAGTAGCTTCAAGCCTAATGAATCAGAGGTCAAAAGAGCTCCGGCGCGCTCAAATTAGTTACCAGATTTGAGGAAAGATGACTCGTCTACAAGTCTCTGACCTGCCCCTTTACTAATTTGAGCTGAATTATTCAAAAAGTGCGGTCAACCCAGGTACTATACTGCTCCTGCCACAGAGCGCAGCTCAAAGCTCTAGGTGACAAAAAGGATCTGGTCTTTTTTGTCACCGTCACAGGATAAACGGTATCAGGCGCTTGGACGTCTTCTGGTACTCGATGTATTGGTCGCCAAAGATCCCAATTAGCATCTGCTCCTCTACGTGGATGCGATAGAGGTAGGCGGGAATGAACAACACGGGTACCGCGATGATCAGGATCAGGTTGCCCAGCGCCAGCGCTACGCCGATAAAGATCATGAAGTCCGACAGATAGCCAGGGTGGCGGATGAAGCGATAGATGCCGCTTTTCACCAGCGTGTGGCCCTCTGCCTCGCGCAGTACCCGCGAAAAGAACCGGCCGAGCGTCGTAAACGCCACGTAGCGCACTGCCAGGCCGCCTGCGCCCAGCGCCAGGCCAACGATGCTCAGCCACAGGCAGTCCAGCAGGGCAATGTGCCAGTAGATGCACAGCGGCGACGCGACCAGCAGAACGAAGGTCGTGCCCATGGCAAAGGAGACAAAGGTAGTGCTCCCCTTGTCGCGGTCCGTGCGCTCCATATTTTTGGTGTCTGCGCCCTTGCGCACAAAATGCTCCACCAGGAAAAAGCCCGCTACTACCAGGTAAGCAAGAATATAAACAATCAGCATGACAATGCCTCCAGCTCTATAAGAGCTAACAAGTCTGGCGGAGGGGCAGGGATTCGAACCCTGGATGCCGGGGCTACCGGCATGACAGTTTTCAAGACTGTTGCATTCAACCGCTCTGCCACCCCTCCGGTGACTCACAGCACAATACATAATACTACAGCAGTAGCAGTGCCGGAGAAAAATACCCCACACATCTTTTGGTTGCTGGGATCCCCCTACGGAAGCGTTACGGTACTGGGGATAATAGCCGAATGCGAAAATCCCGAAAGACGATCCGTAACGGGCTTGAGCCCTTAAGGATTGGCTTGAGCGGCTTACGTGTCGGATAGCATTTCCAGGTGGCGGAGAGTTAGGGATTTGAACCCTAGATAGGTTTCGCGCCTATACACGCTTAGCAGGCGTGCGCCTTCAGCCACTCGGCCAACTCTCCGCGTTGCAGGTCTACCAGTATAGCGAAAACTGGCGCTCGATACTATTTATTCGTAGGAGAAAGTGTCTGAGGCGTCGAATCAGTCTTGTCAGAAGTCTTCTTCAGCACCTGCTTGACGGTGGTCGGCTGGGCTGTCGCGGTCGTTGCGCCTTGCGGGATAGTCTCGGTAATAGTCAGCGTCTTGCCATCTTTGGAAAACGTGTAGCTGGCGTCTTCTGTCTGGGTCCCCGCAGAAAGCGTAATCTTATTACTTGCGGCAAGCTTATAGTTGATTGAAACATTGGCAGGCATCTTGATTTGAGTCGCCGTGATAACCAGCTGCCGAGTACCGTCCTCGGTCTTCCATGTTCCCTGAATGCGCTTACTGTCCTGTGTAAGCTGGCTTCCGCAACCGGTCAGCGCCAGAGCGCTTGTCGCCAAAAGAATCGCAGCCAAAATGAACGTAAGAGTCTTCTTCATGGGTAACGCCTTTCTTCTCATTCCTCGCCTGATTACAGAAGAGTCAAGTGTAGCGCAAAACAAACGCCCTACGCTGTTTTTCCAGAGCCGCCGCGCTCAGCCACAACTCGGCTCGTTCAGCCACAACTCGGTCGCGCTCAGCCACCGCTCGGCCCCATCCGGCGCCGCGTCGTTTTGCCCGCTGCCCAGCCGCTCCCCTCACCTTTGCCGACGCTGCAGCTCGGAAAGCGATTTGCTCTGCTGATAGCGCTTCGAGCGGGACTTTGCCGTCGCAACAATCTGCGAGGGATACAGGCTCTCGGAGCCCACCAGAAAGTAGCCGATTAGCGCCGCTCCCACATAATAAGGCAGTCCGCGCGCGCCAAAAAGCTCAATGCCTACCGCAATGGTGGTCAGCGGCGCGTTAGCGGCCGAGCCAAAGGTCGCAATCATCCCCAGGCCCGCCAGGAGCGTCACGTCAGTACCCGTCAGAACGCCAATGGCGCCGCCCAACGACGCGCCAACACAAAACAGGGGCGTAACCTCGCCCCCCTGCAAGCCAACCGCAAGCGTCAGCACGGTCAGAACGAACTTTGCCAGAGGATCAAAAAACGTCGTCTGACCCCCAAAGCCCGCTTGGACCATCCAGCTTGAAAGACCCGCGTAGCGCTCCAGGCCCAGCCCCAGAATCAAAAGCGATATCAAAGCGGCGGCGACAAACGAGCGCAACAGCGCGTTACTCAGCACCTTCGCATACAGACGCTTCACCACGCGAACGCTCACGATGAAGCCGCGCGCCACCAGCCCGAAGATCACCGCCGCCACAACCGCCACTACCACCAGCTTAAAGCTGGGAGTAACCGGCGCTTGAAGCGCCATCTTCTCGTAGCCGATCCCCAACAACCGGCACACCAGGTTTGCCACGTAAGAGGCGACAAAGCAGGGAATCAGCGCCTCATAGCTCACCTTCCCCACAAAAGCCATCTCAAGCCCAAAGAAGCCCCCCGCAAACGGCGTGCCAAAGATCGCGGAAAACCCCGCGGCAATACCAGCCATCGTCAGCACACGACGATCCGCGTGCCTCAGTCGCAGCCACTGGGCAACCTTCGCAAAGAGTGACGCCCCGATGGCAACCCCGGCCCCTTCGCGCCCCGCGCTGCCTCCGCACAGGTGCGTAAAGAGCGAGAACACATAGGTCAACACCACGGTGCGCCCCGGGACCCGCCCCTGTTGGTGGATGTCCTGGATGACCATATTATTGCCATGCTCTGCGCCGGCGCCGATCTTCTGGTACACCCAGGTAGTAGCCACCGCGACCAGCGGCAGCAGCGCAATGAGCCACACGGCTCGTCCCCGCAAAGTCGTCACAAAGTTCAGCGCGTACAGAAAAGTCGCGAGCACAGCGCCGACCACCGCAGCCGCCAGGCTCAACGCCACCAACAGCTTCACATTCAGCCGCATTTGCAGCCGCATCCGCCGCGCCTGGTGCGGCCGCATACGCGTGCCGATTGGGCGACGGGATCGATGCTGCGACGGTACCTCAAGCTGAAATTGAGCCCCGGAGCCTTGAGCCGCCTGCGCCGCTCGGACTGCCAGAGCTCCCTGAGCCCCTGAAGACCGCGGAGCCTTCGAGGGCCGCGGAGACGCTGAGTATTTCGTGGAATCCATACTATTCATTGTAATATGATGGGCGAAGACATGAATTCTGTGTCGGCATCACAATCTATCATTATCTAAAGGAGGCATCATGTCTGAAGAGTCAAAATGGGTATGCACGGTCTGTGGGTATGTCTACGATGGCAGCGAGGGTGCGTTCGAGGATCTGCCCGACGACTGGTGCTGCCCACTGTGCGGCGCCAGCAAGGGGCAGTTCGAATTACAGGAGTAACACAAGTATGTGAAAGCCGTGTGACCCTCCCGGTTATGGGAGATAATGGGGACAAACGCACCCCATGGGTCAAGGGAATTTCTCCCTTTTACCCCGAACAATCAGAAAGGAGCGCTCATGGATTTCAAGGGTTCAAAAACTGAGGCCAACCTTCAGGCCGCTTTTGCCGGTGAATCCCAGGCTCGCAACAAATACACTTACTACGCCAGCAAAGCAAAGAAGGACGGTTTCGTCCAGATCTCGAAGATCTTCGAAGAGACCGCGGTAAACGAGCAGGAGCATGCCAAGATCTGGTTCAAGATACTTGCCAACAACGGCGCGGTCAACGGTGAGCTCGGCCCCACGCTCGAGAACTTGAATGACGCCGGCAATGGCGAGCATTTCGAGTGGACCGAGATGTATCCGGGCTTCGAGACCACCGCGCGCGAGGAGGGCTTCACGGCCATCGCCGAGCTCTTCAAGGGCGTTGCGGCTATCGAGAAGGAGCACGAGGATCGCTATCGTCAGCTTATCGAGAACATTGAGTGCGACGAGGTCTTCAAGCGCCCGAAGGTCATGGTCTGGCGCTGCAGCAACTGCGGGCACCTGCATGTAGGCGAGTCCGCCCCGGAGATCTGCCCGATCTGCAACCATCCGCGCGCGTATTTCGAGCTGATGTACAAGAACTACTAAGCTTATGCTTATCCCGTTAGCGTACTGAGAAATGTCGGGGCTGTCACCAGCAAAGTGACGGCCCCGATTGCTATATACGGGCCAAAGGGGAGCGTGCGTAAGCCCCGGCGCCACAGGGCAATGAACGGCAAACTCAACACGCAGACCAGACAGGCCACGGGCAGGATCCAAAAGGCCCGCGCGCCAAAACAGAGGCCCAGAGCCGCAAGAAGTTTGACGTCGCCTGCCCCCAGGCCGCTGCGTCCGCGCAGCAGACGATACGCCCCTGCGACGGCCGCAGCGGGCCCAGCGGCAAGCAGCGCTCCCCGCGCCGCTTCAAGCACCATCGACGTAAGCCCTGCTCCGAGACCTACCCCCGCGGCTACCCTGGCACCGGCGTCGGCGCCCATCCCGAGGCCTGCGCCCACGCCGGCAACGACAAGCCCCGCAACCAGACAGTTCGCCAGCCCCAACGCAGCCACCGCGGCCACCCAGCGATTGGGCAACCGGCGCTGCGTAAGATCTGTGTAAGAAAGATGTAAGAGACAGAAAAACAGCGCGGCCGAGAAACTCAACCGCGCTGTCTGCTGCCAGATAAGCATGCCGCTACCTCACGGGCGCGCGCATCATCCTCAACTGAAGGATGAAGACGCCGGAATACCCGCGGCCCAGTTGTCGTCCGCCGCATCGTCGTCGCCGCAGTCGCAACCAGCATCGCCGCAGTCACAGTTCTCGTCGCCGCAGCCGCAACCATCAACCAGCGGCTCGTCGCTGATGTCAACCAGCTCCAGGTCAAAGACCAAGTCTTGACCGGCAAGCGGATGATTCAGATCTAAGGCCACTTCGTCGTCTTCGATCGACTCGATCGACGCGGCGATGACCTGCCCGTCGGGTGACTGCAACTGAACGACCCAGCCCACTTCCGGCAGCTCGTCGCCAAAGAAGTCGCGTGGCACGCGCTGGATCAGCTCGTCGCTGTGCGGGCCATAGGCCTCGTCGGCCGGGATCGTAACCGTCGTCTTTTCGCCCAGCTCAAGATCGGCTACCGCCGCGTCAAAGCCGGGGATGACCATGCCGCCGCCCAGCGTAAAAGCCAGGGGCTCGCGCCCCGCGCTGCTGTCAAATTGCTCGCCATCAAGCAGATGGCCCGTGTAGTGCACATAAACCGTATCACCGGATTTTGGTTTTGTCATCACTAGTCCTTTCGTGTTGTCAGGGTCTGCTCAGTATAGCAAACCAAACGCGAACAGCGCGGCGCCTCCACAGCTAAGCTACAAAGAAGACGCAGCCTTGACGGCTCCACTATACTGACACCATGGTAAAACTTCTGCTGGACAGATACCGCATCATCGCGCCTCTGGGCGAAGGGGGCGCCTCAACGGTGTTCCTCGCCTGGGACCAGCGCATCGCGCGCCGGGTCGCCATCAAGAGCCTCGCGCTCAGCGGCAGTCAGGCGGCGCAGGCCGGCCTGCAGGAGGCGCGCATCGCCGCGCTACTCCAGCATCCCCATATTGTTCAGGTTCTCGACTTCGAGCAGGTGGCGGGCGCGCGCCTGCCCGCGCAGTTCGCCAACGACGCGCAGTCAGCGGACGCGACGATTGCCGCCGCCAATCACGCCTACCTTATCATGGAGTATCTGGAGGGCATCACCCTGGCAGACGTCCCCAGCGAAGACCTTGACGCCGACCTCATCGCCGCCATCATCGATGCGATCGGCGGCGCGCTGGCCTTCGCCCATGAAAACGGCGTTCTGCACCTTGATGTCAAACCCGGCAACATCCTCATCGACCGCAACGGGCAGATCAAGCTGGCGGACTTCGGCCTCTCGCTGCTCTCTGACAGCGCAGGCAAGCGTCGCGCCCTAGGCGGAACGCTCGGCTACATGCCCTTAGAGCAGCTGCAGGGCCTGCCTGCCACTGCCGCCACCGACCAATGGGCGCTCGCGGCCGTGCTCTACGAACTCTGCACCGACGAGTATCCCTACTACAACGAGATCGAACGCCGCCCCAGTCTGGCCCGCATGCGCGCCGCGCAGGAAGCAGGCGAGGCGCCTCTTCTGGAGCTCGGCGCCCCGGGACTTACCGCGGTGTTTGCCCGCGCGCTGGCCCGTGACCCGCAAGAGCGCTACGGATCGGTCGCCGAGCTCTGCGCAGAGCTGCGGGGTTACTTTGGTGACAGCGCTCAGGGCACGCGCGCGCTGGCGGCCCTTGCCTGCGAACTTTCTGGCGACAACGAGGGCGCAGACGGCGCCTTGGGCGGCGCCCCTGAAGAAGAGCTGCGCCAGCGTGCTCTGGACGCGCGTAACGCGCGCCTGCAACGCCGCGCGCAAAGGCGCCAGGCGCGTCCCCTACGCGGGGCTTTAGGGTGGCTGGCCCTCCTGCTCTCTCTGCTGGCGGTCTTATCTGCGGCGCTCGCGCTTTCCTGCCTGCTGGCTCCCGGTCTTTTCACGCAACTTTTCGGTGACAAGCGTCTGGTCGTTAGCGCTGGTAGTACCGGCTTCTTTATACTAGTATGCATACTAATGCTGCTGACACGAGCAGCTTTGAGACGACGTAACTAGTCCGCCTCCGCATGAGCTCGCGGTAATGACGGACCAACCGACAGGAACAACAATGGGACTCATTTCAGATTTTGAAGAACGCCTGGGGGGCACGATCGAAGGAGCGTTTTCTGGCATGTTTAAATCGCCGGTACAACCTGCGGAGCTGGCGCGCGCCTGCAGCAAAGAGATGACGCGCTCCAAAAAACTAGGCATCAGCAAGGTCTATGTTGCCAACGTCTACTCCATCCTGATCTCGACCAATGACCGCGAGGCGTTGGCGGGTCTGATCCCCACCTTGCAGGGCGAGCTGGAGACCTACCTGCTCGCGTTTGCCCGCGAGCATGACTTCCAGATGGCAACGCGCCCGGTCGTGCGCTTCTACCCGGATTCCACCCTGAAGTTGGGACGCTTCGAAGCGATCGGCGACCTGCTCTCGGTTGACGAGATCGAGCGGGAGCTGGGCTATGTGCCAGGCGTCACCCCGGAGCCAAAACCTGAACCGATCAGGGAGACGCCGGCGCCCTTGGGCGTTTTGCCCGGAACTCCTCTGGCGGCCGCTCCGGGCTTTGCTCCGGAGCCAGAGCCGGATCTGGAGCCCCTGCCTGCGCCCGCATTCGAGTCGTCGCCCTTCTTTGATCCTGAGCCAGCGACGCTTGCCTCTGACTTTGCCGAGCCGGATCCCGAGTTGGACGCGCGCGTCCAGCCCGTAGCCGCGCCTCAGCCTGCGCCCGTAGCCGCTCCCCAGCCGGAGCCGCAGCCCGCGTACCGGCCAATCTTCGAGCCGGTGTTTACCCCCGCGCCCGAGTCGCGGCCAGCATCCGCCGTCCCGACCCCCGCGCCCATCCCTGCCCCCGCTCCCGCCCCAGTCGCAGCCCCCGTTGCCGCCCCCATCCCGGTCGCAACCCCCGCTCCTGCCCCCGCCCCCTTCCCGGCCGCAGCCCCTGCGCCAGTCGCCGCCGGAGCCCCGACCATCCCGGTACCGGCGCCCACCCCGCAGACCAGCTTTCAGGCAAGCCTTGCGGTCGAGGGCCTCGGGACGCTTTCCCTCCAAAACCGGGACAGCGTCAAGATCGGGCGTCAGGATGACAACGACCTGGTTTTAGCCGACGTCAACGCCTCGCGCCACCACGCCTGCCTGGAGCGTGAGGGCAACAGCTGGATCCTGCGCGACCTGGGCGCGACCAACGGCTCGCACGTCAACAACCGGCGCGTGTCACAGGTTCGTCTGCGCGACGGCGACGTGCTGACGATCGGCGTCTCAAACATCACCTATCATGAGAAAGTGACGCGCCTGTGATTGATGTTGCCTTACTGGCAGGGCGCATTGTTTTAGTTGCGCTCATTTACCTGTTCTTGCTCTTCGCGATCAAAACAGGCGTTGGACTGGTACGCAGCACGGCAAAAACAAAAAAGGGCGCTTTGACGATCGTCGTCACCCAGGGGCCGACTTCGCTTCTGGGAACCAGCATGCCGCTGACCAGCGCGTTGGTGATCGGCCGGGCAGAAGGCAGCGACCTGTTTATCAGCGACCCGTTGGTCTCCAGCAAGCACGCCCGCATCACTCCCGTGCCCACGGGCGCAATCCTTGAAGATCTGGGCTCAACGAACGGCACGCTCCTTAACGGGCGCAAGGTCACGATCCCCACTGCGCTTGCTATCGGCGATCAGATCACCGTAGGAAACGTCGTCTTTGAAGTAGGACAGCGCTAATTATGGCAAACGATTCCTCCCGTCTTCATCTTTCCGCAACCGGCAGACGTCAGCGCTCGCGCTACCCGTTCTCGGCCCAGACCAACGTGGGACGTCAGCGCGCCTTAAACGAAGATTCGATCCTGGCCCTGCCTCCGCTGTTCGCCGTCGCAGACGGCCTGGGCGGTCATGAGGCGGGCGAGGTGGCGAGCGCGCTTGCCATCGACACCCTGCGCGATCACGCGCCGCGCGCGGTCAATACTCCGGCTCTGGTACGCGCAGTACATGCGGCTAATGGCGCTATCATGCAGGCGGCGGAAGGCGGCATTGGCCATACGGGTATGGGGAGCACCATGACCGCGATCATGGTCGAGCACGGCAAGGCCGCCATCGCCCAGGTGGGCGACAGTCGCGCCTACCTGCTGCGCAGCCACCGTCTGTCACAAATCACCGAGGACCACTCCGTTGTCGCGGCCCTGCTGCGCAGCGGGCACATTACCGCGGAGGAAGCCCGCTTCCACCCGCAGCGCAGCGTCATCACACGCGCGCTGGGCAGCGATCCCAACCTGATCGTCGATCACTTCGAGCTTACGGTTCTGCGGGGCGATCGCCTGCTGCTCTGCAGCGATGGCCTGACGAGCATGGTCGACGACACGCATATCGCCGCCATCCTCAACGGAAAACTTGATCCCCAGCAAACCGCGGCCGCCTTGATCGAAGCCGCAAACAAGGCTGGCGGAGCAGATAACATCAGCGCGATCGTCATCGACATCGACGAGGATGCTCCCGCCATCGGCCCAAAGCGCCGCAGTAAACTCTGGATCTGGGCGTTGATCTGGACCCTGCTTGCGGTGGCGGTCGTTGGCGGCGTGGCCTTTGGCATTGATCGCTACACGCGCAACAGCAGCTACCTGGAGGTCAACTCCGCCGGACTGGTCACCGTCAATCAAGGTGTTCCCGGACGCCTCCTCAGCTACTCGTTTACCTATAAATCAGACGTCACCACCGTGGCGGCAAGCATGCTTGCCCCCTCCGATCAGACCACGTTAAAGCAGCGCCCGTCGTTTCATACGATGAGCGAGGCCTACGACGCCCTGGACAAAATGGTCCAGACCTCCCCGATCTTGCAGGAACAGAAAACTCAGGACAACCTTGACCTGTCCCTCCCAGAGACACAGGGCCAGGCCGGGAGCGCCCATGGCGCCGGCGCCTCAGGCGGTGGGTCTTCGTCGCCAGCGCAGAGCGCCACCCCATGAGCGGGCGGCGCAATATCGAGCTGGCGCTTCTGGGCGCGGCGGTCCTTCCCGTACTTATCCTGTTCGCGCTTTTTGGGACCCAGCGCGGGGGCGCTTTTACCTGGCAGTATCTCTCGGTACCCGCCGCCCTGTTTGTCCTATTCGCCTGTACGCATCTGGCGCTGCGCAAGCTGGCGCCAGGCGCAGACCCCGTGTTGCTGCCCGTAACCTTCCTGCTCTGCGGCATCGGGCTTGCCTTTGTGCAGCGCTTGACAAAACCAGCAGTCGCTCAGACGCAGGTCCTGTGGCTGATCATCGGGCTGGCGGCGCTCGTTGTCGTCCTGCTCTTTGTCCGCTCGCTTGAGACTCTGGGGTCCTATAAGTACATCCTGATGCTTATTGGTATCATCCTGCTGGTAGCGCCAGCGATCATCGGGCGCACGATCAACGGCTCAAAGCTCTGGATCCAGATCGGCTCCTTCTCCTTCCAGCCGGGCGAGATCGCGCGCATCCTGATCATCGTCTTCCTTGCGGCTTATCTGGCAGAGAACCGCGAGATGCTCAGCATCTCGACGCGGCGCTTCTTAGGCATGAACATCCCCGAGCTCCGCACGCTCGCCCCCTTGCTGGTCATGTGGGGAATCTCGCTTGTGATCTTAGTTGCAGAGCGTGACCTGGGCTCCTCCCTGCTGTTCTTTGGCATCTTCCTGGTCATGATCTACGCGGCGACCGGACGGCTTTCCTACACCCTGATCGGTCTGGTCCTCTTTGGCATGGGAGCGGTAGCCGCTTACTACATGTTTGGTCACGTGCAGGTCCGCGTTGACATCTGGCTGAACCCCTTCCGCTACGCGCAGACCCAGGGCTACCAGCTGGTCCAGTCGCTCTATTCGCTGGCGGGCGGCGGACTGTTTGGCGCCGGGCCCGGCCAGGGTCTGGCCACGCGCATCCCCTTTGTGGACACGGATTTCATCTTTGCCTCGATCGGCGAGGAACTGGGGCTGATAGGCGCTGTGGCGCTGCTGGCCTGCTATCTGCTGATCATCTATCGCGGCCTTTCAACGGCCGCGCGCGCAAAGTCTGACATGGCGGCCTTTACCGCCACCGGGCTCATCGCGAGCCTGGGCCTGCAGGTGTTCGTCATCGTCGGCGGCGTGAGCCGCCTGATCCCTTTGACGGGCATCACCTTGCCCTTCATCAGTCGCGGCGGCACCTCGATGCTTTCGACCTTCATCCTGCTGGCCTTGCTTTTGCGCGCCAGCGACGAGACCACGGGCATCGAGTCAGAGATGAAGTCGACCGGCGGCATGCTCTCGGTCCTGGGGCGCGTCTCGCTCTCTAAGCGCCTTGCCGCGCTCACGGTCCTGTTCTCTTTGCTGATCGTTGCACTGGTCGCCAACCTGACCTGGGTACAGGTCATCGACGCGCGTAACTTGAACAATCAGCCCGGCAACACCCGTAATCTTGCGGTCGAGGCGCACAACCCCCGCGGTGAAATCTTGAGCGCGGACCAGGTGATCCTGGCAGACTCGCAGCCGGTGAAGTCCGGCGACGCGAGCGGCGGCAGCTCCGGCTCCGCCACTAACGGTAGTGGCTCCGCCACTAACGGTAGTGGCTCCGCCACTACCTACGAGCGCGTCTATCCCAAGGGCGCTTACGCGGCGCACCTCCTGGGCTACTACAGCACGACCTATGGGCGCACCGGCATTGAGGCCGCAGAAAACGACACCTTGACCGGCAAGCGCAGCTTTGCCAGTTGGAAGGACGTCATCGACAGCGCGCTTAATCGCCCGGTCACCGGCAACAACGTTGTCCTGACCTTGAACTCAAAAGTCCAGGACGCGGCGGAGTCCGCGCTGGGCGCGCAAACGGGAGCGATCGTCGTCATGAACCCAAAGACCGGCGCCGTTTTAGCCTCGGCCTCGCACCCCGACTATAACCCCAATACCATCAACCAGGACTGGTCAAAGCTCCAGACCGACGCCTCCGCGCCGCTGGTCGATCGCAGCCGTCAGACCTTGTTAGCGCCCGGCTCGACCTTTAAAACCGTGACGCTTACCAGCGCTTATGCCAACAACACCATCACCGATGACGAGACCTTCCCCGCCCCCGGCAGCATGGACATCGGCAACGCGCCCGTCACCAACTACGACCACAACAGCTATCCGGACTTAAACGCGGTGACCGCGCTGCAAAAGTCCGTTAATACGGTGTTTGGGCAGATCGCGGTCAAGCTGGGGCCAAGCTTGCTGGTCGCGCAGGCTCAGCGCTTTGGCTTTAACAAAGACATTCCCTTCGACCTGCCGGTGAAGACCTCGCTTATGCCCGACCCTAAGCAGATGACTACCTGGGAGACCGCCTGGGCAGGCGTCGGCCAGCCGGTAGGCGAGCATTCCTCGCCCGCCGGGCCGCAGGCGACCGTCTACCAGATGGCGCTCGTGGCAAGCGGCCTTGCCAATGACGGCGTCATCATGCGGCCCTACGTCATCGATCACGTAAGCGCCGCCTACGACACCAACACGATCCTTGGGCGCACCCAGCCACGCACCTGGCTTGCCGCCTGCGACAGCGCCACCGCGGCACGCGTCAAGACCGCCATGATCGCGGTTGTTGAGGGCGGGACGGGTACGGCCGCCCAGATCCCCGGCGTGCGCGTAGCGGGCAAAACCGGCACGGCGGAGGTCGGCAAAGGAAAGCCAACCAATTCCTGGTTCATTGGCTATGCTCCCGCCGACGACCCTCAAGTCGCCATCGCCATCCTGTTGGTGGGCGAAGGCAAGAACGCGCCCAGCGCCGCCCCCGCAGCAGGCGCAATCCTTAAAACGGCGCTTGCGCAGGCCGCAAATGCAGCTGGCGCCACAAATTGACCATAAAGAGAGCAAGAATGAGCTAACTTAACCAGAGATACCGTGAAAAATAAACAGGAAATGTATAATAAGACGAAGTACAACGGAAGGATCGGGGACATACTACGATGCAGGAAATGTTGATAGGACAGCGATACCGACTGACAGAAAAGATCGGTACGGGCGGTATGGCCGACGTCTACCGCGCGGTCGATGAGACGCTCGGGCGCAACGTCGCCGTCAAGATCATGCACGCACGCTATGCCAGCGATCCCACCTTTACCGCACGCTTTCGCCAGGAGGCGCAGGCGGCGGCCAACCTCAGCAGCCCTTACATCGTCAATATTTATGACTGGGGCCAGGAAGGCAGCACCTATTACATCGTCATGGAGCTGGTCCGCGGCACCGACCTTAAAACCCTTATTCGCGAGCGCGGAGCGCTGCCCTCAAAAGAGGTAGCGGAGATCGGCGCGCAGGTCTGTAGCGCGCTTGCGATCGCCCATGGCTACGACGTCATCCACCGCGACATCAAACCGCACAACATCATGATCACAACCGACCGCAACGTCAAAGTCATGGACTTTGGCATCGCGCGCGCCGGTAACACCACGCTCACCCAGACTGGCTCTGTCTTAGGGAGCGCCCACTACGTGAGCCCCGAGCAAGCTCAGGGCCGCCAGCTGACCGCTGCGAGCGATCTGTATTCGCTGGGCGTTGTGCTCTATGAAGCCGCAACTGGCAAGATGCCCTTTGACGGCGATACCCCCATCGCCACCGCGCTCAAGCAAGTAAACGAGCAAGCCGTACGTCCCTCGCGCATCAATCCACAGATATCGCCCAGCCTGGAGATGGTCATCGGCTATGCCATGGCCAAGGATCCCCGGGCCCGCTATGCCACGGCGACCGCCATGCGCACCGATCTGGTCCGGATCATCCGCGACGAGCCGATCATCGGCGCGGGCGCGGCGGCTGGAGCCGCGGCGGCGGCCAATGCCGGCAGAGCAGGAGCCGCTGGCATCGGCAGCAGCGACGAGACTCAGCTGCTGGGCAAGGTCCCGGCAGGCGCGGGCGCGGGCGCGTTTGGCGGCAGCGACGGCGGCGCGCAGCAGACAACTGTCATGCCGCAACTGGATTCCTACGGCGCGGGCGCCGGTATGGGCTCAGGCGCGAGCAATCAGCTGGGCAGAATGAACGGCGCACTGGATAAAGACCAGAAGAAGAGCAAAGCCTGGATCTGGATCGTTGTTGCGGCGGTGCTTCTGGTCGCGCTGGTAGCCGCGGGCTATGCGCTCGGCTTTTTTGGCGGTGGCAGCGACAAGAAGATGGTCCCGGACCTGCAGAATCAAACGGTCTCTACCGCCACAAAGTTGCTCACCGACCAGGATCTACTGCTGGGCAAGCAGACAGAAGACTTCTCGCCCACCATTGCAAAAGGCAGGATTATCAGCCAGAATCCCAAGGCCAACACGCAGGTCGCCCCCCAGACTAAAGTCGATATCGTGGTCAGCAAAGGCCAGAATATGGGAACGGTACCCGATCTCACGGGTCTTGATCAAGACACTGCCATGAATGATTTGAAAGCTTCTGGCTTCGTGGGCAAGATAAGCAGCACAGAGAACAGCACTGACGTCAAAGCAGGTTGCGTCATCCGGCAGGATCCTCCCGCTGGCACACAACTTGCCAAAGGAAAGACCGTGAACTTTGTCGTGTCTATGGGCCTTGACATGGTTCAGGTTCCCGACGTGACAGGCCTCTCGAGCGCCCAGGCGCAAAAGCTGCTCAATGACGCCAACTTCCAAGTCACCATCACGACCGGCGATTACAGCGATACCGTACCAAAAGGTTCGGTCTTAAGCCAGGATCCTAAAGCAAGCGCCCTGGCAGCCAAAGGCTCTATGATCACTATCACAACCAGCCAGGGGCCCAACCCCAATGTTACTGTCCCTAATGTTTTAGGCGTCAGCTGGAAGACCGCAATCGCCCAGATCACCGCCGCCGGTCTGGTCTGCGACCAGAATAAGGACATTAGCTGGCAAGGTACCGACGGTACCGGCAATGTCGTGAAGGTAAGCCCTGGCGTTGGCGCCAGCGTGCCCAAAGGCTCCCACATCACCCTGATCGTCGATGACTTCGGGCCCCAGTAGACGCTCGAACCTAAGACGTAGGGCGCGACCCCCTGGGCGCGCCGCTGCCTAAAGGTGTCTCTGCCCTGGGCGCGCGCCGTGCCTTGGCAATCCGATATACTAAGGAGAGTGTCGCTACCGTGCCTCCGTAGCTCAGGGGATAGAGCACAGCTCTCCTAAAGCTGGTGTCGCGCGTTCGAATCGCGCCGGGGGCACCATATTAACTATTGCGCTCTAAAGGGGTTCTTTTAGACTCAGAGTGCGCTATAATACTTGGTAATCGGGGGGCCGGCAGCGTCGTGTGTGAGAGAGGGAGCATCTTCGGTGGACAATCCGGTGCAACCGGGACAGAGACAGTCAAAACTTCATTATTATTCTGACCCCCTCAAGAAGAAGCTGAGCGATCTGGCAACCGCGCCGGTCGCAATCATCGAAGCGCCAGCTGGTTATGGCAAAACCAGCGTCATGCGCGACTACCTGAAGACCGAGGCCGCCAGGGACGCTCAAATATGCTGGTTTACGGCGGTAGAAGAAGAGCCGCGGGCGCTTTATCAACGCTTCTGCCGGGAAATCGAAAAGTTCGATGAGCCCAGAGGAAAACGCCTGCTCGAGATCGACTTTCCCACCACCTCAACGATCGGACAAGCCTGCGACGCGCTCAGAGGATTGAACTGCGCCCACGAGTGCTGGTGTGTAATCGACAACTTCCAGTTTCTCAGAAGCACCCTGCCTGCTACGTTTTTGACGACCCTGTTGGAGCAAGAGAGCACATCGCTGCATATCGTCATCCTCACGCAGTTGCTCGGGCGCAACCTCCTTTCCGCGCTTAAGGGGCGCGACATCTTATATATAGGCGTCGCCGATCTATGCCTTGACGCACACGATATTCGCCGCTACTTCGCGCTCGGTGGCGCGCACATCAGCGACGCCCAGGCAGACCAGATCTTCAACCTGACCGACGGCTGGATCGGAGCGATCTACCTGCAGCTGTGCGCCTATCAGGAAACTGGCGCGTTTTCTGGTCTGGCGATCCAGCAGCTTATGGAGCGCATGATCTGGAACAAACTGAGCGCGGACCAGCAGACCTTCCTGTTGCGGATCTCGCCCTTCAAGCGCCTCTCCCCGCAGCAGATGTGCGACCTGCTCGGCTGCGCAAGCCTGCCAGATTATGCGCAGGACTGCCTCTGC